>Ga0172380_10002699_pt1 | contig 26526 bp, 22 predicted proteins | sample Leawe162metaG_FD_119747 | JGI IMG/M metagenome (GOLD analysis project Ga0172380, IMG submission 119747) | Leachate microbial communities from a municipal landfill in Southern Ontario, Canada - Leachate well 162 metaG | ecosystem: Engineered > Solid waste > Landfill > Unclassified | place...
GCCAAGATCGTCGCCGGCGGGATGCCGGGCGGCTGCGTCGCCGGGCGCGAGGAGATCATCAACTACCTGGAGATGCGCGAGAACGACGCCGATTGGAACGCGGAGCAGCGCGTGAGCCACCAGGGCACCTTCAATGCCAACCCCGTGTCGGCGGCCGCCGGCCTCGCTGCCCTCCGCATCATCGCCGAGCAGGACGACTGCGCCCGCGCGGACGCCGCCTCCGCCGCGCTGGTGCGAGGGATCAACGATCTCTTCGTCCGCGAGTCCGTGCCGGGCTCGGCCTGGGCCGTCTCCTCCATGTGGCACCTCAACCTCGGCTGGGACGCGCCGCGCCCGCAGGCCGTCGAATGGGACGCGGAGACGGAGCCGGCCGGGATCGTGCCGCACCTGCTGCGCCCGCTACGGTGGGCGCTGTACAACCACGGGGTGGACCTGATGGGGAACGGCGGGATGGTCTCCAGCACCCACGGCGAGCGCGAGGTGGCCGACACGGTCGCGGCCGTGGCGGCATCCGTGGCCGATATGCGGGCCGAGGGGCTCATGGACTAGCCCCGGAGGCCCGTGCTCGGGGCGATCGCGCCGTTTCTTATTCTTTTTATTCCCGGCGGCTCTCAGGTTCGAGCCAGATTCAACACGGCGAGTGCCGCAACTACGTACGTGGTGATTCAGGCTCCCCTAAGGTGTTGCACACCCCCGCTCCCCTGACATACTCCCCCTCGTGCGGCGGAGAACCTCGAAGGCGCTGGCGCGCGCTGCGCGCCGGGCTGTCCTTCTGACGACTGCTGGTCTCGTGATCGCCCTGGCCGTTGGCGTGGGGGGATTCCTCGCGTCCGCGATCCCGGGCCACGCGCTTGCGGCGGCTACGCCGGCGGCGCTGTTCCCCGAGGCGCCGGTAACGGCGGCGCTCACCGCATCGCCGGTTGCGACCGCGGACGACCGCGCATTGGGAGCGGCGCTCTCCGTGGTCCCCGTACAGGAGCAGGCGTTCGAGGCGACCCGCGTCGAAGCCACCGCGTCACCGGAGCCTCGACCCGCCGAGGACGTCGTGCGCGCGGCGCGCACTGCGCCCGCCGCCGGAACAACGCCGGCGCTGGAGCCCGGTGATCGCGTCGGCGCGTCGCTCTCGTTCTATTACTGCGAAGCCGGAGAGACGATCCTCTCGCGCGGCGATGGGGGCGGCTTCTGCGGCGCGATGCGCGACGGTAGCGTGGTGTACAACGGCGCCGCGGCGTGCGACGTGGCCTACCTCGGTCAGCGCTTCCGCATCCAGGGCGATCCGCTGGGCCGCATCTACCGCTGCGCGGATACCGGGAGCGCGGTCCACGGGCTGCATCGCGACATCTGGTTCAACAGCAGCGACGACGGTTGGGCGTGGCAGCTGAAAGTCGGCCAGGCCGCCACCATCGAGATCGTCCCCTAGCGCTTCCGCGGGGCGCCGGCGTGCGCCGCCCGCTCCCCGTCTCGCCCGATTCCGGGCCCATCTGGTTGGGTCTCACCATGGTCCCGGGCGAATTCAGACCACCTCAACGCACGTTTTACCCATTGTTCACGTGGATGGCTTGTTCGTGATGCGATTCAGCGGGATGATGGTCTTGTGACCAAATGCACAATCGGGAGCGGCGGGGTGTCGCCTCTCGAACGCGCTGAATCAGGATGAGCCAAGATGAGCATCGTGCGCGAGAGTTCCACGAGGTCGGAAGTCGGGCAGCGGATTCGCGAGTGGCGCCTGCGCCGCGAGCTTTCCCAGGCGGAGGTGGCGCGCACGGCCGGCATTACGCAAGCCTCGCTCTCCAATTACGAGAACGGCAAGCGCGACCTCCCGCTGAGCACGCTGCTAGGCGTCGCCCGTGCGTTGAATGTGTCGGTCGGCGACCTGCTGGACCTGCCCGACGTGATCGTGGTGCGTGACTCCGTGCTCGGGCGTGCCGTCGAGCAGTTGCAGACGCGCGTCCCTGCGGGCGTGGGAGCGTACGCGGCGTCCTAGCACGCTGCGCCGGCGACCGCCGTCTCGGCATCGCGCGAAACGAGATCGAGGCCCCGCGATGCGGGGCCTCTTCGCTGCGCCCCGGTGCTTCGTTGGCCGTGGTTTGTCAACACGGGAGCGGTTCAACTCTGCGTATACTGAGATTCAGCCCGGTCGGCGAACGGGGGGAACTCAGTTGGCGAACGAACGACCCACCACGCTGGGCGCCCTGAAGTCTGCGAAGATCGCAGTGCTTCCGGTGCGCCACGAACTCCGCAAGAATCTGATCGCGAAGCTGCGGGCCGGCGAGCGGCTCTTCCCCGGTGTCGTCGGCTATGACGACACCGTGATCCCGCAACTCGAGAACGCCATCCTCTCGGGGCAGGACATCATCCTGCTCGGTGAGCGCGGACAGGCGAAGTCACGCATCATCCGCGCGCTGACCTCGCTGCTGGACGAGTGGACGCCGGTGCTCGCCGGGTGCGAGATCCCCGAGAACCCGTACGAGCCGATCACTCCGCTGGGGCGGCAGATCGTGGAGCAGCAGGGCGACAGCGCGCCGATCGCGTGGATGCACCGCGACGATCGATACGGCGAGAAGCTCGCGACGCCCGATATCACGATCGCCGATCTCATCGGCGAGGTGGATCCGATCAAAGTGGCCGAGGGGCGCTACCTCTCAGACGCGTTCACGATCCACTACGGCCTGATCCCGCACACGAATCGCGGCATCTTCGGCCTGAACGAGCTCCCCGACCTCTCCGAGCGCATCCAGGTGGGCCTCCTCAACGTGATGGAAGAGCGCGACGTGCAGATCCGCGGGCACAAGGTGCGCCTGCCGCTGGACGTGCTGGTGGTCGCCACCGCCAACCCTGAGGACTACACCAACCGCGGCCGCATCATCACCCCGCTCAAGGACCGCTACGGGGCGCAGATCCGCACGCACTATCCCCAGACCATGGATGCCGAAGTCGCGATCATGGAGGCGGAGGCCGCCCACCTCTTCGCGGACGACGACATCGAGGTCGTGATCCCCGACTACATGAAGCAGATCATCGCGGAGGTCACGCGCCTCGCGCGGCGATCGCCGGACGTGAACCAGCGCTCCGGAGTCTCCGTGCGCGCATCCGTAGCCGACTACGAGGCGATGATCGCGAATGCCACCCGGCGCGCGATCCGCCTGGGCGACCGGGTCGCCGTGCCCCGCATCTCCGACCTCGCGTTCATCATGCCCTCGCTGCAGGGCAAGGTGGAGCTCGAAACCGTCGAGGAGGGCAAGGACGAGCAGATCCTCGACCGCCTCGTGCAGGGCGCCGTGGTCGCGACGTTCAACCGCGTCATCGGCGACACCGACATGGACGCCGTGGTGGACGCCTTCCGCAGCGGCCGCTCGGTGGAGACCGGCGAGGTGAAGGGCGCCGCCGAGTACCAGCGCCTGCTCAAGGACATCGATGGCCTGGCGCAGGCGGTGGGCGAGGTGACGCGCGACGAGCGCCCCCAGGTGCAGGCGAGCGCCGTCGAGTTCGTGCTGGAGGGGCTGCACCTCAACAAGCGGCTGAACAAGGACCGCGTGTCGGGACGCGCGCTCTACCGCGGCTAGCCACGGGGCTCCCCCGGAAGCGCGCACCCCCGCCCGTCGCCCGAATCGAGGCACCCTCGTGGCGATGATCTACCGCTACAGCGAATGGGATGGCACGCAGGCGATCCCGGACCTGGACCCCAACCAGGTGCTGGATGCGCTGGCCGATGACCTGATGAACTTCGGCGACCTGCAGCACGCCCTGCGCAACCTGATGCAGCGGGGCATGCGCAGCCCGCAGGGCGACCGCATGCAGGGTCTGCGCGACCTGCTGCAGCAGCTCCGGCAGGAGCGGCGCCAGCGCCTCGACCGCTTCGACCTCGGCGGGGTGATGGAGGATCTGAAGAACCAGCTGCGCGAGATCCTCGACCTCGAGCGCCAGACGCTGGAGGAGCGCCTCGGCGGCCAGCAGCAGAGTGGCCAGCCGCAGGGCGGCGAGCAGCAGGGGCGGCCCGAGGGCGCCGGCGCGCAGCAGCAGCGGGGTGACACCTCGGACGGCTCGGAAGCGGAGGGCGCCGACGGGAGCGACGGCCAGGACGGCGAGGCGGGCGAGCAGGGTGGCCAGCAGGGCATGCAGAGCCCTCGCGGTCAGCAGGGCCAGCAGGGCCAGCGCGGTCAGCAGGGCCAGCAGGGCCAGCAGCAGCCCGGTGGCCAGGCCGGTCAGCCGCAGGCCGGCGGGCAGCAGGGTGGCGAGGGCGACGCGGGTGACGACGGCAGCCCGTCCGGGGCGCAGGGCGCCCAGGGCGGCTCCCCCGACGAGCAGCAGTTCCAGGAGATGGTCCGGCGCATCGCCGAACGCAAGCAGCAGTTCCTCGACAACCTCCCGAAGGACGCCGCCGGGCAGATGAAGGATCTCCAGAACTACGAGTTCCTGAACCCGGAGGCCCAGCACCGCTTCCAGGAGCTGGTCGACCAGCTCAAGCAGGCGATGACCAACTCCTTCTTCAAAGACGTGCAGAAGATGGTCGAGGAGATGTCGGACGGCGACAAGCAGCGCATGAAGGACATGGTCCGCGCGCTGAACGACATGCTCGCGCAGAAGATGCGCGGCGAGACGCCCGACTTCGATGGGTTCATGGACCAGTTCGGCGACATGTTCGGCGACAACCCGCCGCAGTCGCTGGACGATCTGATCGCGCAGATGCAGGCGCAGATGTCCGCCATGCAGTCGCTCATGGACTCGCTCCCGGGCGACCAGCGCTCACAGCTGCAGTCGCTGTTGGCGGACAAGCTCGGCGACCCCGAGCTCGAGGCCGAGATGTCCGAGCTGGCGCAGAACCTCGACTTCCTGAACCCCTCGCGCGATCAGTCCAACTCGTACCCCTTCCGCGGCGACGAGGAGGTGGACCTGCAGGCCGCGATGAGCCTGATGGGCGAGATGCAGGACATCGACCAGCTGGAGCGGGGCCTGGAGCGCGCTCAGTACACGGGCGACCTGGACCAGGTGGACCGCGATCAGCTGCGTGAGCTGCTGGGCGACGACGCGGCGGAGTCCTTCGACGAGCTGCAGAAGCTGCTGGAGGTGCTGGAGCAGGCGGGCTACATCCGGCGGGAGGGCGACGAGTGGGAGCTCACGCCGCGCGGCACGCGGATGATCGGCCAGAACGCGCTGACCGAGATCTACCGGCAGCTGAAGAAGCAGGGCATCGGCAACCACCCGCTGCCGGAGAGCGGGCGCCACGGCGAGCGGCTGGACGAGTCCAAGCCGTACGAGTTCGGCGATCCGTTCCACCTGGACATGCGCAAGACGATCATGAACGCCATCGAGCGCGACGGCGCCGGGTCGCCGGTGCACCTCGCCCCCAAGGACTTCGAGATCTACCGCAGCGAGCTGGTGACGACCACGACCACGGTGCTGATGGTGGACCTGTCGTGGTCCATGGCCCTGCGCGGGTCCTTCCAGGCGGCGAAGAAGGTGGCGCTGGCGCTCCAGAACCTGATCCGCGCCCAGTACCCGAAGGACAGCCTCTACGTCATCGGTTTCTCGGCGTACGCCCGGGAGCTGAAGCCGCAGGAGCTGCCGTACGTGCGCTGGGACGAGTCGGTGCTGGGGACGAACATGCACCACGCGCTGCTGCTGGCGGAGCGCCTGCTGGCCAAGCATCGCGTGGGGTCCCGGCAGATCCTCATGATCTCCGACGGCGAGCCGACGGCGCACCTGGAGCGGGGCCGGTCGCAATTCTCCTACCCGCCCAGTCCCGTGACCATCCGCGAGACGCTGAAGGCGGTGAAGCGCGTCACGCAGCAGGAGATCACGATCAACACGTTCATGCTGGACCGGAATTACTACCTCAAGGAATTCGTGAACCAGCTGGCGAAGATCAACGGCGGGCGCGTCTTCTACACGACACCAGACCGGCTGGGCGAGTACATTCTCGTGGACTACGTGCAGCACAAGCGGAAGCGCATCGCCCCGCGCTAGCGGCCCCCCGGCCGCCCGCGGGCGGCCGTCGGAGGGTGTGTGCGGCGACTCCTGATCCTCATCGGGCTGCTGGCCTGCGTGCTGGCCGCGGGCACCACGTGGTACTGGCTCGCCGAGGGCTTCCCGTTTGTCGACGCCCTCTACCAGTCCGTGACCACGCTCAGCACAGTTGGCTTTCGCGAGGTGCACCCGTTCGACACCAGCGGCAAGGTCTTCACGATCGTCTACATCCTCGGCGGCGTCGGGCTGCTGTTCTACACGGCGACGACCATCGTGGAGACGGTGGTCGTCGGCGAACTGGCCGAGGAGCTGGGGCTGCGCCGGAGCAGCCGGAAGGTGCGCGGAATGGAAGAGCACTTCGCAGCTCGTGCGCCACCTCGCGCCCCACGCGACCGTATCCGCAGATCACGCGCTCGTTGCGATCGATGATCACGAACGACTCCCGGCGCGCCGTCGCCGCGCACGACCACGGCGTGCGGGTGGTGCGCGGTGGCCAGCGTGGCGACGCCACCGAGGAGGAGACGCTGCGCGCCGCGGGCATCGAGCGGGCGCGGGCGCTGATTGCGGCGGCGGACTCGGACGTGGAGAACACGTACATCGTGCTCACGGCGCGCGCGCTCAACCCCCGGCTGCTGATCGTCGCGCGGGCCGGGTCCGAGCCAGCCGAGCGCAGGCTCGCGTCAGCGGGCGCGGACCGGGTGATCTCGCCGTACCGCATCGGCGGGCGGCGGATGGCGGTGAGCGCCGTGCAGCCGATGCTCACCGAGTTCATGGACACGCTGGCCGCCGGCACCGGCGGCGAGAGCGGCAAGGTGCTGGCGGAGATCCTGGTGGACGACGCCTGCGCGGGCCTCATCGGCCGCGCGATCCACGACGTGTTCCTCCCGAACAGTGGACTGGTCGTGATGGGCGTTGAACGCGCCGCCAGCGGGGTGCAGGTCGGCCCGCGCGGCGACATGATCATCGAGCGCGGCGACCGCCTGATGGTGTACGGCGAGAGCGAGGCGATGGACCAGGTGGTCCAGAGCGCCACACCCGGGAGGCACCCCGTCAGGCGCTAGCGGATGCGGCGACGATCGCGTCGCCCTAGATCCACGCGCCCTCCTGCGCCTGCCAGAAGAACTGCACCAGCACCCCGCCCGTGTGGCGCGGGTGGATGAACGCCTCCCGCCACGGCACGCCGTCCGTGTGATCCGCGCGCTCGCCGAAGATGGGGATGTTGTGGAACGCGCAGGCGCTCACCGCCCGCTCCCAGTCGCCGACCTCGAAGGTCGCGTGGTGCATGCCCGGGCCACGCCGCTCGAGGAAGCGCTGGATGAACGAGGCGGCGCTGGCCGGCTCGATCACCTCGAAGCGAAGCTGCCTGGTCGGGTGCTCCAGGACGCGGGTGCGGAAGCCCGCCTCGGACCCATCGCCGGGCGAGCGGTGGATGGTCTCCATCCCGAAGAGCCGCTCATACCAGTCGCCGAGCTCGTCGCACCCGGAGTACGCGTGCGACAGGTGGTTCAACGCCTTGATGCCGATGGTGCGGTCGTCCAGATCCGCTACCCCCGAGCCGGGATGCCACGGATCCCCTTCGTAGAGCTGGTAGAGGAAGCCGTGCCCACCGCCGCGGGGGTGGATGTAGATCACCTCGGGCTCGCGGCCGACCTCCGTCAGGCCGCCCGCCCACGGCTGCGCCCCCTCCGCCCGCAGCGCGGCCGCGGCCTGCACGGTGTCACGCACGTGGATCGTGACGTGATGCAGCCCCGCGCCCGTCGGGCCCTCGAGGAACCGGTGGAGCGGCGACGTGGCGTTGCTGGGCGCGATCACCTCCCAGCCGATGCCGGACGTGCCCGGCATCAGCATGTGGACCCCGCTGTAGCCGTCCTCATTCTCGAAGCGCTCGCCGACCCGGAAGCCGAAGACCCGCTCGAGGAACTCGACCTGCGGCCCGAGCTCCAGCACGGCCTGGCTGACGTGGTCGAAGCGAACGATGTCGATCAAGGGGACCACTCCTGACACCTGCTGCTGTGCGCCCGGGCCTGCCGTGCGTGCCGCGCTCGTAGCCATCTTACCGGAGCCCGCCGCTGAGCCCACCGCCCGCATCAACATCGCGAGCCCCGTTCGCTCGCGCCTCCTGCCGCCCGCACGCCGCGCCGCATCGGCGTCGACCCGGTAGCATCGCTGCATGCCCGCACCCCCGGAGCGCACCGCTGTCGTCCTCGCAAACCCCGCCGCGCGCCGCGCGATCGCGCCGCGCGTCCTCCACGCCGCCGCCGAGGCGATGCGCGCGCGAGGCTGGCGGGTGCTCATCGAGACGGCGGGCAGCGCCGGCGACACGCGGATGCGCGCCGAGCAACATGCCCGGTCGGGCGTCGATGCGCTGCTGGCGTGCGGCGGCGACGGGACGCTGCTGGCCGTGGTGAACGGCGTACGAGCGGCGGGAGCATCGAATCCGCCGGCCGTCGGGATCATCCCGGCGGGCACGGCGAACGTCTGGGCCGCCGAGGCCCGCGTCCCGCGCGACCATGACCGCGCACTCGGGCTCGTGGAGACCGGCCCGCGCCGCCTCGTCGACGTGGGCCTCGCGCGGATCGGTGACGGCCCGCCGGTGCGCTTCCTGCTGGTCTGCGGCGCGGGGCTGGACGCCGCCGCGGTGGAGACCGTGGACGCGCACCCGGCGTGGAAGTCGCGCCTCGGGCGCTTCGCGTATGGCGCGGCGGGCCTGGCCACGCTCGCCACGCTCGCCCCGGTGGACGCGGTGATCCGCGCGGACGGCGACGAGGTGCACGTCCGGCGGCTGCTGTTCGCCCTCGCCGCGAACACGCACCGCTACGGCGGCGTAGTGGCGCTCACCCGCCGCCACGCGCTGGACGACGGCCGCTTCGAGGTGACGACCTTCGAGGGCGGAGCGATCCTGCGACGCCTCGGGCTGGCGGTGCAGGCGCTGCGCGGGCGCCTGGACGAGCGCACGGTGCGCGGCGTGACGCATCGCGCCGCGGGGACGCTAACGATCACGCCGTCACGCCCGCTGCCCGTGCAGGTCGACGGTGACAGCATGGGGCAGTGCGGCCCGGACGCGCCGCTGAGCGTGGAGGTTGAGCACCGCGCGCTGACGATGATCTTCGGGCGCTAGTCCGGCGGGCTCGAGGGGATCGGGAACAGCGCGCCGTCCACCAGGCGCATGCGCCGTGCGCCCGGCAGCTCCGCGCGCGTGGGACGGTCCTCGTCGGGCGTGGTGATCAGCACCTGGTCCACGCCGTAGGCGACGTGCAGGATGCGCTCGCGGCGGCGCGCGTCCAGCTCCGACAGGATGTCGTCCAACAGCAGGATCGGCGCGTCGCCCGTGCGCCGCGTCGACAGCGCGACCTCCGCGAGTCGCAGCGCGAGCGCCGCGCTCCGCTGCTGCCCGCGCGATGCGGTGAGCCCGGCCGAGTGGCCCGCGATCAGGAAGGCGAGGTCGTCGCGGTGCGGCCCAATGCGGGACACCCCGCGCCGCACATCTTCCAGGCGCCCGGCCTCCAGCGCGGCGCGCAGGCGCGGCTGCAGGTCGTGCTCGCGCAGCCCCTCGGCCACATCCGCCGGGACGCCCGGGAGATAGCGTATCTCCAGGGTCTCGAGCGGGCTGGCGGCCAGCTCGGCGTACCGTTCCGCCGCGTCGCGGGCGATCGCGCGCACGGACTCGGCGCGCCGCGCGAGGATCAGCGCTCCCGCCGTGGCCAGCTCGTCGTCCCAGAACTCGAGCTGGTCCAGCCCCCGGCCGCCGCGATCCTGCAGCCGCCGCAGCAGGCTGTTTCGTTGTTCCAGCACGCGCGCGTATCGCTGCAGGGCACGCAGGTAGGCCGGGTCCAGCTGCGAGATGGTGAGATCGAGGTACCGCCGCCGGTTGGCCGGCGGGCCATCGATGATCGCGAGGTCATCCGCCGCGAACATCACGACGCGCAGCTGCCCGATGAGGTCCGAGGCCCGCCGCGCGACGCCGTTGACGCGGAAGCGCTTGCCGGCCCGCACCGGGGGAACCCCTGCGACCGCGACCTGCGCGATCACCGCGACTTCCAGCGCTCGACGCCCGGCCGCGGTCTCCACGTCCGCTTCCATGCGTGCCGCCGGAAGCGGATCCTCGGCGACCGCGTCCCACGAAATCATGTCCAGGTCGGGGCCGCTGCGCAGGCCGCGCGTGGTGGCGATCACCGCCACTGCTTCGAGCAGGTTGGTCTTGCCGGCCGCGTTCTCACCCGCGATCACGTAGATGCCGGGAGCAAGGTCGATCGCGAGATGCCGAAAGGATCGGACGTTCGTGAGGGCCAGGTGCGCCAGGTGCATGTGCGGCGATTATCGCATGCGCCCGGCGCGGGCCGGGCTACGTGCGCTCGGTGGCGGCGCGTACCTCGATCACGAAGCGAGCGCCGCTGTCGTCCACGCCGCCCTCCACCCAGATGCGGCCGCCCTGCCGCTCGACCAGGCGGCGCGCCACCGCCAGTCCGAGGCCGGAGCCCGGCACGGCATCCCCCGCCGGGCCGCGCACGCGGAAGTACGGCTCGAAGATGCGCTCGCGGTCCTCGCGGGCGATGCCCGGGCCCTCGTCGCAGATCTCGATGCGGATGCGTCCGTCCGGCGTACGCTGCGCGGTGATCGCGATCGCGCTCGCCGGGGGAGCGTGTCGGTTGGCGTTGGCGAGTACGGCCAGGATCACCTGCTCCAGCCGGTGCGGATCCGCGATCGCCCAGAGCGGAGCCTCCGGCACGCCCGCGGTGATCGACTGCTCCCGGAGCAGGAAGGCGGGGCGCATCATCGACTCAGCGGCGCGCACCGAGTCGCGGGCATCGATCTCCGCCAGGTGCACCTCGAGCTCCTGGCCCCCCGAGCGGCCGAGGTCGATCAGGTCGGTGACGAGGCGGCTCAGCCGCTCCACGCCGTAGGTGAGCGAACCCACCAGCTCCTCGGCGGCGGTGTCCATGCCCCCCGCGTCCATGCGGAGCAGGTCGGCGAAGGCCTGGATGGACATCAGCGGCGTGCGGATCTCGTGAGAGATGGCCGCGACGAACTCCCGGCGGCGCTGGTCCTGCACCTCAAGATCGCGCTCCCGCTCGTACGAGGCCTCGTAGAGCGCGGCGTGGTCCAGCGCTGCCCCGACCTGCGTGGCGATCGTCGCCAGCACCGCGCGGTCGCGCAGCGGACCGCTCTGGCGGGCAACGAGCAGCAGCAGGCCGATGGCGTCGCCGTTGCTGGTGATCGGGATCCGCGCCACCCAGGGGCGCTTGCCCAGCCTGGACCCCAGCGGTTGCAGCCATGGGTGGGGGTCGCGCTCGCGCGCGATCGCCGGCGTCGCGCTCCCGAGTCCGTGCACGCTTGGTGCGGCCTTCGCCCAGCCGTCGGGGTACCCGACGGCGGCGACCACACGCTGCCCCTCGCCGTGCTCATCGGCGAGCGCGATCACGCCCGCGTCCGCGATCCGGTGCCGTGCCAGCGACACGAGCGCCGCGCGGGCGGCATCGCCGATGTTACGCGGCTCGGACAGCACGTCGAGCAGCGCGATCTGCGCCGCGTGGCGCTGCCGCTCCATGGTGAGCGAGCGGATGTACCACGCGGCGGGGATGAGCACGAGCGCCAGGATGCAGAGGTCCGCGATCAGCAGGCGGGCGTCGATCTCCCGGAGCGCGGTGTAGACCAGCGCCAGGTGAATCGCGGTGAAGAGGAGGCCACCAAAGAGCGCGACGAGCCACAGCAGCATGCCACTGCGTCGCGCGTGCACGACGGGCGTGGCAGTCACGAGCGGGCCCGCGATCGGGAACGGCGCCTCGAAGCGGAGTCGGTCACTCGCAGCCTCCCGCAGACCCCCGCCGCGGGTGCAACGCAATGACTGTAGCGGAAGGACTGGCCGGGGGCGATGGTGCCCGGCCGAGACGGGCGACCCGCTAACTGAAGGCGATGACGCCCTAGCTGAAGGCGATGACGCCCTAGCCGAAGGCGATGACGCCCTAGCCGAAGGCGATGACGCCCTAGCCGAAGGCGATGACGCCCTAGCCGAAGGCGATGACGATCGTCCGGTCCGGCTCCGACGCCTCGCGCACCTGCGCGTTCTGACCGAGGCCCGCGCCCACGCCCTCCGCGATCTCGTCGGAGTCGACGTCGGAGCTGAGTTCCAGGCGCAGCCGCGCCTCCCCCTGGGAGTAGGCCTCCACGGTCGCCTGGCGCACGGAGGGGATGCGCTGGAGCGCGTCCTGCAACCGCATCAGCCCCTGGAAGCCGGAGACCGGCGCCGCGCGAAGCACCACGGACCCGTCGGCGGGAGTGAAGGTCGCCAGCGTCCCGGCAACACCCTCGTCCTCGGCGGTGCGTCGCTGCCACGCGGCAGCCGCGGGCTCGGACGCCTCCGCGTGCGCGTGCGCGGCGGCGGGCTGCGATCCCCCGCGCATCGGCGAGGGGGCCGGGGACGGCGCCATCGGCGCCGGGGTTGGCGGCGCGCCCTCTGCCGCGGGCTGGACGGACGGCGGAGTGACCGGGAGCGGCGCGGAGGGCCGCGCGGGCGCCTGCGGCGCGACCACGCTGAGGACCCCGGGGCGGCGCTCCTCCTCGGGTGCGGTGAAGGTCGAGCGCGCGGGGGGCGCCGGAGGCGTCGCCTCGCCCGTCCGAGTGGCGTTGAGGATCGATTCGATGCGCCCGAGGCGCGCCTGCACGTCCCTCATGCTCAGCAGCAGGTCATCGACGGAGCGGCGCAGCGGAGCGATTTCCTCGGAGCCAGGGACAGCGGCGGGGGCGCCGGGCGCGGCAGCGCGCTCACGGGTGATCAGATCCTGCGCGCGCTGCATGGACTCCTGCAGGATGCGCTCGGCGCGCTCTCGCGCCTCCGTCAGCAGCAGCTGCGCCTCGAAGGCGGCGCCACCTTCACCGCGCGGGGCCGCGCGAGGCGGCTCGTCCTCGGGCGCCCGGTACTGCGGCGCCTCGAAGGACGGCGGCGTGTACTGGGTGTCGGAGTATTCGGGGTACGGGGCCTCGTGGCGGGCCTCGGGATACCGCGGCTCGGCGTACTGCGGGGGGGCGTAGCGGGAGACCGGGGCCGCGGGGCGCGCCCCCGGCGGTATCTCCTCGCCGCCGAGCGCGGCCATCAGCGTGCCCAGCGCACGGAGGATCGCGCCGGTGCCGCTGCCTGCCGGGGGCGGAACGTCGAAGCTCACCGCGCCGTCTTCCGCGTGACGTCGGCGCGTTGCCGACGGACGAACTTGTAGCCGACGCCGCGCTCGTTCGCGATCATCGGCTCACCCTGCGGATCATCGCCCAGCTTCCTGCGCAGGTGCTGGATGTGCACCTTCAGGTAGTCGGTCTCATCCATATACTCGCGTCCCCACACCTTGGCGAGTAGGGTTCGGAAGGTTAAGACCCGGTTCTCGTTGCGCGTGAGGTGGTAGAGCAGCCCGTACTCGATCGGAGTGAGCCTGACCTCGCCTCCGTTCACGCGGACCTGACGGCTCGCGTAGTCGATGAACAGCGGGGGAGCGTCGAACGGCGGCCCCTCGCGCGTGGGCTCCTGCGACTCGGAACGCCGCAGCACGGCGCGCACGCGCGCCAGCAGCTCGATGTGCGAGAAGGGCTTGGTGACGTAGTCGTCCGCGCCGATCTCGAGGCCGCGAACCTTGTCCACCTCCTCGTGACGTGCCGAGAGCATGACGATCGGCACGTCTGAGAAGTGCCGGATGCGCTCGCAGACCTCGAAGCCGTCGACGTCCGGGAGGCCGATGTCGAGCAGCACGAGGTCGGGGGCGTCGCGTTCCACGAGCTCGACGCCCCGCTCGCCCGTGGCCGCGGTGATCACCTCGGCCTCCGGCCAACGCAGGCCGAAGGTGAGGCGGACGATCTCCGCGATATCGGCCTCATCGTCGATGACCAGCACTCGCATGCCGCAAGTGTATACGCACACGCTCGTTTCTGTGCCTCGTTATGACAAGTCGAGTCCACGGCGCTCCGGCGGCCCGCAGCCCGCATCGCCGGGCTGTCGCGACCCAGCGCGGGGGATGCGGTATCGTCCCGTCCGCACCGGGCGCATCGGGGGCAAAGGAGTCAGCGGTGGCGGAGACGTTGCGGATCGGACTCATCGGCGCGGGGGCGAACACGCGGACCCGGCACATCCCGGGCTTCCAGGCGATCGAGGGTGTCGAGATCGTCGCGGTCTGCAACCGTTCGCCGGAGAGCGGGCACCGGGTCGCGGACCAGTTCGGGATCGGCCGCGCGGAGACGGACCCGGAGGCGATCTTCGGCGATCCCGGGATCGACGCAGTCTGCATCGGGACGTGGCCGTACCGCCACCGGGAGTACGTGGTGCGCGCGCTGGAGGCGGGCAAGCACGTCCTCACCGAAGCGCGCATGGCGATGAACGCCGCCGAGGCCCGCGAGATGCTGGAGGCCTCCCGCCGCCACCCCGACCTCGTCGCGCAGATCGTGCCCGGGCCCCCGGATCTGAAGTCGTGGCGCACGGTGCAGCGCCTGGTGCGCGAGGGCGCGCTGGGCGAGGTCCGCGAGGTGCACGTGTCGATCCTGACGGGCGCCGCTCTGGACCCCTCCGCCCCGCTGCACTGGCGCGAGCGATCGGACTACTCGGGCGTGAACGTGATGGCGTTCGGGATCTACGCGGAGGTGGTGGGGCGCTGGTTCGGCCCCACCCGCCGCGTGCTGGCGGATGGCGCGGTGTTCGTGAAGAGCCGCGTGGACGCCGAGACCGGGCAGCGCCGCGAGATCGACGTGCCGGACAGCCTCGGCGTGCTCGCGAGCCTCGAGAGCGGGGCGCGCGTGACGTACCGGTTCAGCAACGTCGCCCACGCTCCGGCGCCGGGGAGCACCGGGATCGCGGCGTACGGCTCGCAGGGGACGCTGCATTGGGACACCACGGACCGCATGCAATTCGCTCCGCTCGGCGGACCGCTGCAGCCGCTGGAGCCGGACGCGGGCACGGCGATCGACTGGCGCGTCGAGCGTGACTTCGTCGACTCGATCCGCGAGGGCGCGCCGGTGACCCTGACGAACTTCGAGGATGGCGTGCGCTACATGCAGATCATCGAGGCGGCCCATCGCTCGCGCCTCAGCGGCCGCGCGGTGGACATCAGCGAAGTCTGAGCACGGACGGAGCGGGCAGCGATGAGCGGCGGTGTATTCATCCGGTTCGGGCGCGGTGACCCATGGGCGCCGCGCACGCTGCTGCTCCGCTTCGTGATCAACCTCGCGGGGCTGTTCCTCGCCAGCGAGATCGTGCCGGGGATCCACATCAACGACGCGCCCTCGCTGGTGGCGGGGACGGCGATCTTCGCGATCGTGAACTTGCTGCTGCGCCCGCTGGCGACGTTCGTGTCGTGGTGCCTGATCGTGGCGACGTTCGGGCTCTTCTCGCTGGTCATCAACGGCGTGCTGCTGGAGGTGACGGCGTGGGCCGCGGGGCAGCTGGGGCTCGGGTTCACCGTGGATGGCTTCTGGTCGGCGCTCCTGGGCGCGCTCGTGATCTCGATCGTCTCGCTCGTCGCGACGATCGTCGTGCGCACCGAGGCGCGGACGTTCTAGCGCGACTCGCAGGCGGCTAGCGCTCGTCCCCGGGGCGCAGCCCGCCCGGGCCGACGGGCGCGCGACCCTTGCGCTGCTCGCGCGGGCCACGGCCGGCGCGAGCAGGCGTGCCGGGGCGCTCCACGCGCACGGCGCACGCCTTGAACTCCGGGATGCCCGAGGGCACGTCCAGGGCGTCGTTCGTGAGGAAGTTCACCGCCACCCCCTGCAGCTGCACGAACGGCACGAAGAGCTCGCCGCGCCGCATCCGCGTGTCGACGTGCAACTCCGCGACGATCTCGCCTCGACGCGTCGCGAGCTGCACCGCATCGCCCTCCGCGAAGCCGAGGCTGGCGGCGTCCGCCGGGTGCATGTCGACGGCGACGACGGGGACCTGCCCGAGGAGACCGGGGACGCGGCGCGTGATCACTCCGGTGTGCCAGTGATACAGCGATCGTCCGGTGATCAGCGTGTACGGAAAGCGCCGCGACGGCAGCTCGGCGGCGGGCGGACCCTGCTCCACCGCGATGAACCGGCCGCGGCCGCTCGCGAACTCTGCTTCGAAGAGCGTCGGCGTGCCGGGGTGGCCGTCGTCCGGGACGGGCCACTGCAGGCCGCCCTCGCGCTCGAGGCGGCCATGCGAGAGGCCGGCGATGATCGGCATGAGCGATGCCATCTCGTCGAAGATCGCGCCGGCGCCAGCGTAGTCGAAGCCGTGCACCGGACGCTCGAGGATGCGCTGGACGCGGCGTGCGATCTCGGCGGTGATCGCCCAGTCCTCGCGCGCCTCGCCCGGGGCGGGGAGGAACGGGCGCACGAGCTGCACGCGGCGCTCCGAGTTCGTGAACGTCCCGTACTTCTCGGCGAACGAGGCCGCGGGGAGCACCACGTCGGCCATCTCCGCCGTCTCGTGCATGAAGATGTCCTGCACCACGAGGAAGTCGAGGCTGGCGAAGGCGTCCCGCGTGTGCGCGAGGTAGGGGTCGCTGATCAACGGGTTCTCGCCGACCACGTACATCGTCCTGAGCGTCCCCTCGACCATCGCGTCGATCATGTGCGTGGACTGCATGCCCATCGCCCGTGGCAGATCGACGCCCCACGCCGCCTCGTACTTCGCATGCGCCGGGCCGTCGTACGGCTCGTACCCCGGGAGTGAGTTGGGGAGGCACCCGGAGTCGGAGCACCCCTGCACGTTGTTCTGCCCCCGCAGCGGGGAGATCCCGTTGCCCGGGCCGCCCACCTGCCCGGTAAGCAGCGCGAGGTTGATCAGCGCCCGCGCGTTGTCGGAGCCGTTCGTGTGCTGGGTCACGCCCATGCCCCAGATCAGGCACGATCCCCGCGCCGCGCCGTCCCGCCCCGGGCGGGGGCGCGCGTAGAGGCGCGCGGCGCGGCGGATGTCGTCCGCGGGCACGCCGCAGCGGCGCTCGGCCTCCTCGGGCGTGACCTGCTCCACTACGCGCCGCCACGCCTCGAATCCCTCCGTGCGCGCCTCGACGAAGGCGGCGTCCCACAGGCCCTCGTCGAGGATGACGTGCGCCATCGCGTTGAAGAGCGCGACGTCCGTGCCGGGGTGCGGCTGCAGGTGGATCTCGGCCACATCGCAGAGGTCGATGCGGATCGGGTTGACGACAATCATCGCGGCGCCGCGGTCCTCGACGGCGCGGCGGAGCCGCGAGGCGATCACGGGGTGGTTCTGCGCCGTGTCGCTGCCGACGACGAGGAGCGTGCCCGCGATGTCGTAGTCGGCGTACGAGTTGCTGGTCGCGCCAGAGCCCACCATCTCCTGCAACGCGACGACCGAGGGCGCGTGGCAGAGGCGCGAGCAGTGATCGATGTTGTTCGTGCCCATCACCGCGCGCACGAACTTCTGCATCACGTAGCCGTCCTCGTTCGTCGCCTTCGCCGAGGCGATCCCGGCGAACGAGCCGAGCGAGGCGACGAACTTCCGGGCGACGAGATCCAGCGCCTCGTCCCACGTCGAACGCTCCAGTGCGCCGCCCTTGCCGCCGCGGCGGATCAGCGGGTGCGTGAGGCGGTCCGGAGACTGCGCGAACTCGAGGCCGAAGCGGCCCTTGACGCAGGTCATCCCCTGCGACGACTGGTTGTCCGGCATCCCATCCACCCACGCGATGCGGTCGTTCTCCACCCGCACGGACAGGCCGCACCCCACACCGCAGTACGGACACGTCGTCTCCGTCTCGGTCACGGACGACGTCTCCACTTCCCGGCCCGAGGCACGCGCGGGGAGGCCGCGCTTCGGCATCAGCGCGCCGGTGGGGCACTGCGAGACGCACTGGCCGCACGAGGTGCAGATCGAGTCCTCCCACGCGGCATCGAACGCCACGCCGACGTGCGCGGTGGGCCCGCGTCCGTTGATGCCGATCGCGCCGATGTGCTGCGTGCGCTGGCAGGCATCGACGCAGCGCCCGCAGAGGATGCAATCCGCCATGTCCAGCGTGAAGAAGAGGTTCGTCTCGTCGCGCGGGGCGCGCGGGCGCGGCCGGTACGAGGAGGCCGCGAGGCCGTGCGCGCGGGCATGGCGCGCGGCCGTGCCCTGCCCGGCGCCGTCCCGGGACATGCCGATGGTGAGGTCCAGCACGCCACGACGGATGCGCTGCGCCCGCTCGCCGTCCGTGTGGATCGAGGCACCCTCGGCGGCGGGGGTGTGGCACGCGGCCACCAGGCGCGCGCCGCCGCCGCCCGCACCTTCGACCTCCACGAGGCAGGTCCGGCAGGCGCCCAGCGGGGCGCGCGCGTCCGGGCGGCAGAGGCGCGGGAGGTCGACCTGCGCCGCATCGACGGCCTCGAGGATCATCGCCCCGCGCGGCACTCGCACGGCGCGCCCATCCACCGTGACGTCGAACGAGGGCACGCGCACGGGCAGGTCGAGGGTCACGGCGCGCTCCCCTCGGACGGCGCGCGCGGCTCGAACGCCTCGGGGAAGGCCGCCAGTGCGGACGTCACGGGCCGCCCCGCCATCCCGCCAAGCGCGCAGAGCGACGCCGCCGTCATCACCTCGATCAGCGCGTCGATGCGATCGCGGTTCGTCGCGGGATCCTCCAGCAGCTCCAGCAGCCGCTGCGTCCCCTCGCGGCACGGGGTGCACTCGCCGCAGGACTCGCGCGCGTTGTACGCGGCGAGCTCGCGCGTGATGCGCGCGATGTCTGCGCGCGGGCCCAGGACCACGGTGCCGCCGGCGCCGAGCGGGTGCATCTCCAGGGGCGCATCGAACTCCCCGGGCAGCACGAAGCGCCCGGAGGGGCCGCCGAGGAGGAGCGCCTGCACGCGGCCGGGCGCGGCGCCCGCCATGGCGAGCACGCCCGCCCAGGTCATATTGCCGTCCACCGGCACCTCGTACAGGCCGGGCCGGGGCACGTCTCCGGAGAGCGGCACGAGCTTTGTCGGGGGCGGGGGCGAGTCGAAGATCGTGGTGGCGGCGCAGAGCGTCTCGGCGTTGTGGATCAGCGTCGGCCGCCCGAACAGCCCGGCGTCCGTCGCGTATGGCGGCCGGTAGCGCGGGACCGGGCGCTCGCCCTCGATCGAGTTGAGGATCACGGACTCCTCGCCGCAGACGTACCCACCCGCGCCCGACCGCACCTCGATCGTCACGGGGGCACCGCCCAGGCTACTGTCGAGGATGCCCGCGTCCCGTGCATCGGCGAGGGCGTGCTCGAACACCGCGCGAGCGTTGCGCGCCTGGCCGTTGATGTAGACGTATGCGTCCCGGATCCCCGTGGCGCGACAGGCGATGAGGATGCCCTCGATGAGGCGGTGCGGGTCGCCCTCCAGGAGGTGGCGGTCCTTGAAGACGCCGGGCTCGCCCTCCTCGGCGTTCACGACGAGCACCTTCGCGGCGTCCGCGTGGGCGGCGACGAGGCCCCACTTGGTGGCCGCCGCGAAGTGCGCGCCGCCGCGCCCCGTCAGCCCGGCGGCGTGCGCGGCCTCGATGATCCGCGGCGGGGGGAGCCCGGCGGCGACGGCGTAACCGGCGTAGCCGCCCTGCGCCAGGACGTCGGCAAGCGTGCCATCGTTGCGGCCGAGGCGCGCGGCGACGCCGCTCTCGCCGCTGCCTGCCTGCCGCTCGTCGCACTCGCCGCGCACGCACGCCGCCAGCGCCTCCGGGACGCCGCGATCGAGGCGCGCGAAGCGATGCCGGTGCCCGGCGCGCACCACGGTCGCCGCGGGCGCGGCCCAGCACGCACCGTCACACGCCGCGTCCACGACGGGAGCCCGGAGGTCGAACGGGATCATCGCGGCACCCACGGCGTCGCCGCAGGTGCCCCGGTGACGCAGGATGCGGACGGACGGCGCCCGCAGCGCGATCCGCGCGCGCAGTTCCGCGAGCGCCGGGGTGGGCGACGGCCCGGTCACGTGGCACCCCGCTCGGCGGGCGCCTCGGCGCGGGCGAGGGCGGCGATGCGATCGGCGGTCACGCGGCCGTGCAGGCGTTCGTCGGGGTCCACCGCGACCGGCGCGAGCGCGCACAGGAACTGGCAGTCGGTGCCCGCGGCACGGCCGGGCAGCGCCGCGCCGAGCGCGTCCAGCAACTCGCGCGCCCCGCCGAGGTCGCAGGCGACGCCGGTGCAGACCCGCCAGGCGCCCGGCACGGGCCGTTCGAGGCGCAGCTCGGAGTAGCCCATGACGGTGGCGTACACCTCCGAGACGGGCACACGCACGTGCTCGGCGACGAGCGTGATGGCCTCGCGGGGGAGCCAGTCGAGGACCTGCTGCGCGGCGAGGAGCGCGGGCAGGAGCTGGTCGCGTCGCCGGGGGAGCGCCGCGACGCCTCGACCCGCCGCCTCCAGTCGCGCGGAAGCGTCCGGCGCGTCACGATCGAAGGGGCGCGGCTGGTCGGCAGGCATGTTGCGATTGTAGGTCCCGCCCGCGCCCGAGGTTCTGCCGATCGCCGCAGGATCGGGAGATTCGCATGGAGATCGTCGACCTCAAGTCCGAGTGGCGCGCGCTCTACACGGCGAAGCGCACGCCCGCACTGCTGAAGGTGCCGAGGCGCACCGTGATCGCCGTCGACGGCGAGGGCGCGCCAGCGGGCGAGGCGTTCCAGCACGCGGTGCAGGCGCTGTACGGCGTGGCGTACACCGCGAAGTTCACGCTCAAGAAGGCCGGGATCGCGGACTTCCCCGTGATGCCGCTGGAGGCGCAGTGGGAGCCGGGCGCGCTCGGCTGGATGCCGGGCCCCGGCGAGGCATGGCGGTGGACCGCGCTGATCGCGGTCCCGGACCTGCTGACCGCGCGCATGGTGCGCAGCGCGGCGGCGGCCGCCGCCGGCAAGCAGCCGAACCCCGCACTCGCCGCCGTTGCCTGGCGATCGCTGCCGGGGGGCCTCGCCGCGCAGGTGATGCACGTCGGCCCGTACGCCGCGGAGCCACCCACCGTCGAGGTGCTGCACGCGTTCATCGCGGATCAGGGCTGCCGGATCACCGGCCGCCACCAGGAGATCTACCTGAGCGATCCGAGGCGCACCGCGCCGGAGCGCCTCAGGACGATCATCCGCTACGCCGTGCGCCGCTCGCGCTAGCCGGAGCCGGTCTCGCGGGGCGCGGTGCGTACCCGCATGTTCGCGTACCCTCCACGCATGACGAACGGACCGCAGGACTCCCCCGAGCGCGTCTTCGACCCCGGCGCCGACCGTGCCGCGTACGTGCGCTCGATGTTCGCGGAGATCTCGGGACGCTACGACCTCATGAACCGCGTGATGACGGTGGGGCAGGACCTGCGCTGGCGCCGTCGCGCGGCGCGATCCGTGGTGCGTGCCGGAGACACGGTCGCCGACCTCGGTAGTGGTACGGGCGATCTCGCCTTCGCCTGCCTCGACGCCGGGGCAGCGCGCGTCGTCGGCCTCGATGTCGCCGGACCGATGCTCGCCCGCGCGCGGAGCAAGGGTCAGCGGATCTCGCCGCACGCCGGCTTCGCGCTCGGCGACGCCACCTGCCTGCCGCTGCCGGATGCCTCGGTGGATGCATGGTGCTCGGCGTTCATGGTGCGCAATGTGCCCGACCTGGACGCCGCGCTGCGCGAGGCGCACCGCGTGCTGCGGCCCGGCGGGCGCATCGCGGTGCTGGAGATCCCGCGCATGGAGGGCGGCTGGCTGCGGCCGTTCGCGAGCTTCCACTTCCGGCAAGTCGTGCCGCGCCTCGGGCGGCTGATCTCGGGGCACCGCAGCGCGTATACCTACCTCCCGCTCTCCGTGGACCACTTCCTCACGCCCCGGCAGTTCACCGCCCACCTGCTGGGCCTGGGCTTCGAGGTGACGGAGGTGCGGATGCTGATGTTCGGCACGGTGGCGATGCACGTCGCGCGCAAGCCGCTCGTCGGCGAGCCGCGGTCGCGGATGGCGTGAGTCGCCCCGAACCCCCCGCCGCGCGACCTCGCTACGACAGGCGCGCGTCGCCGATCGGCGCGCGCGGGACATCCTGCCCCGCGTTGACCATGTGCCGCGCGAGCGGCCCGAGGTCCGCGAAGACCTCCGCCATCTCCTGCTCGCCGACGCCCGCCGCGCGGAACGCCTCGGCCATGTGTCGCAGCCAGCGCCCCGCCGCACGCTCGTCGATCACGAACGGAAAGTGGCGCATCCGCAGGCGCGGGTGGCCGTATCGCGCGCTGTAGCGCGGCTCGCCCCCCAGCCATTGCTCCAGGAACATCGCCTGCTTCTCGCGCCCCGCGGTGAGGTCCTCGGGGAAGAGCGCACGCAACTCAGCATCCGCGGCCACGAGATCGTAGAACTGCTCGACGATCCGCTCGACGACGGCGCGGCCACCGATGCGCGCCAGCAGCGCGCCCTGCCGCTGGGCCGCGGAGCGCGGCGCCGGGGGCGGAGTGTCGCCTGCGGCGGTGCGGGGGCCTCCAGGGAGTGGCTCGCTCATTCGGTCCAGTGTATCGAGTGCGTCCGCGATCGGAGCCAGCGGACGGGGCGCCGGCCGTCCGGCGCGATGGCCCTCACGGCGGGCCGCCCGCTACCATGCGCCGATGAGCGCGAACGTGCATCCCCCCGCGCGGCTGCTGGTGCAGTGCCCGGACCGGCCGGGGATCGTCGCCGCGGTATCGCAGTTCCTCTTCCAGCACGGCGCGAACATCATGCAGGCCGACCAGTATTCGACGGCCGGCGGCGCGGGCCGCTTCTTCCTGCGCGTCGAGTTCCAGACCGACGGGCTGGACTGCCCGGTGGAGACGTTGAGCGACGTGTTCCGCGAGGAGATCGCGCCGCGCTTCGACATGGACTGGCGGCTCGCCCCGGTGCACCGCCCGCGCGTGGCCATCCTCGCCTCGCGGACGGACCACTGCCTGCTGGAGCTGCTGTGGCGCTGGCGCCGCGGCGAATTGCCGATCGAGATCCCCGCCGTGATCTCCAACCACGAGGCGCTCCGCGCCGACGTGGCGGTCTTCGGCATCCCGTTCCACGTGTTCCCGGTGACCGCCGAGACGCGCTCCGAGCAGGAGGCGGCGATGCGCGCCCTGCTGCGCCGGGAGCGCATCGAGCTGGTGGTCCTCGCTCGCTACATGCAGATCCTGAGCGGCGACTTCGTCGCGGAGTACCCCGCGCGCATCATCAACATCCACCACTCGTTCCTGCCGGCCTTCGCCGGCGCGGATCCCTACGGGCGCGCCTTCGAGCGGGGCGTGAAGATCATCGGCGCCACCGCCCACTACGCGACCGAGGAGCTGGACGAGGGCCCGATCATCGAGCAGGACGTGGTGCGCGTCTCGCATGGGGACACGCGCGAGAGCCTGATGCGCCTCGGACGCGAGGTGGAGCGCTCCGTCCTCGCGCGCGCGGTGCAGTGGCACATCGAGGATCGCGTCTTCGTGCACGGGAACCGCACCGTGGTCTTCCGCCTGTAGTCCACCGGACCGGTAGTTCCGGCGCCGCCGGGCACAGAGGGTACCGAGTGCTGACGCGCCCCTTCGCCGTCCTGTGGATCTCGATGTTCGTGGCGATGTCCGGGATCTCGATGGTGTCGCCGCTGCTGCCGGTGCATGTGCAGGACGACCTGGGCGGCCCGGCGATCGCCGTGGCGCTGTCGTTCTCCGGCCTCGCCATCGCGCAGATCATCGGTGCCCCGTTCGTGGGGCGGCTGGGCGACGTCTTCGGGCCCAAGCGCTTCATCGTGATCGGCTTCGCGATCTACGCCGCGGGCGCGCTCGGCTACCTGTTCGCCTCCACCTGGCAGCTGGTCGTGCTCTTCCGCATGCTCTCCGGCGTGGGCGCAGCGGCCGTCTTCCCGATGTCGCTCGCGTACATCGGGCGGATGGCGCCGCCGGGCGCCGAGGGGCGCTTCATGGGCTGGTTCGCGGTCGCGCAGACGGGCGGATTCGGCGTAGGCCCGCTCTTCGGCGGTGGACTGCGCGACGCCTTCGGCTCGAACGCGGCGTTTGCGGCCATGGCGCTCCTGCTGGGCGGCGCGGCGCTGCTGACGCTCGTGGCGCTGCCCTCGGAACGGCCTGTCCTCCCCGGGCGCGCCGGCACCGGGTACGCAGATGCGCGGCACCCACCCGCGGGCGCCGAGCCGGTGCCCTACCGCGTCCTGCTCCGCAGCCCCGCGGTGCTCGCCGCCACGCTGCTCGTCGCGTCGCTCGGGGCCAGCTGGGGTGGAGCCTCGGCGTGGCTCGCGGTGTTCGTGATCGACCCGCAGGGACTCGGGACGAACAGCGCGCTTTTCGCCGGCGTGCTGCTCTCCAGCCGGCAGCTGGTCACCGCGGCGCTCCAGCCACTCACCGGGCCGCTGGCCGACCGTGCGAACCGAGTGGCGCTGATCGCGGTAGGGCTGGCGATCTCGGGCGTCGCGCAGATCTGCATCCCGCTGGTCCCGAGGACGCTGGTGGAGACCTCCGTCCTCGGACCGGCGATGACCATGGCACCGTGGGTGCTGGGCGCGCTGCTGGTGGCCGGAGCCGCCGAGGCGCTGGCTGCCCCGGCGCAGCAGGCGATCTTCGTGCAGATCGGGCGCCGAGGCGGGATGGGGTCGCTGATGGGACTCAACGCGATGGGCAACGCAGCGGGGTTCCTGGGCGGCTCACTCATCGGCGCGCTGGTGAAGGACGCGCTGGGGATCGCGGCGGTCTTCACGTTCGCGGGGATCCTCACGGCCGCCGGCGGAGCGGTCTTCGTGCTCCTCATGCGCCGGGGCGGCGAGGAATCCGGTGCCCCCTCGCGTTGATCCGCACGAGTTGCTACGATGAATGCAATGACTCCCATCGCCGCGACATCTTCGCGCGGGCCTTTTGACCTACCTCGTACGGAACACAACATGCACACGACCCACACCGGTGATGCCCGGTGACGCCCCTTGGTGGCTTCTTCAAGAAGATCCTCGGCGCCGCAAGCACCCCCTCCCCTGCCCCGACGGACACGCGCGCTGAGGGTGCGCGCGCCTCGCGCACCACGCGGACGGAAGCCGCCGCCCCGGACAGCCGCGGCGCTCCCACAGCCGGCGAGGGCGACCAGGACGGGGCACGGAGGCGAGGCTCCCGCGGCGGACGCGGGCGCGGAGGCGCCGGCCAGCCCGCCGCCGAGGCCGCACCGACGCGTCAGCCTGAACCGCCCCCCGCGCGCGCCGGGCGCGGCCGCGGACGCGGCACCCCTCCCGCCGCCAGCACCGAGCCCCGCTCGTACTCCTGGAGCGCCCGCAGCGGCGGTGGCGACGAAACCGAGGAGCAGGCGCGCCAGCGCCGAGAGCTAGCCAGCCGCCAGCGCCGCGGGCGCTCCTCTTTCCGCCCGTACCGCGAGAACCTGGACGCACCGCTCCCCGAGGACATCGCGTTCCGCTCCGGGCAAGAGGGCGGGGACCGCAGCATCCTTCCCGCCCGCCGCCGCCGCGGCACCGGCCTGCGCGACACCGAGCGCGTGATCGTCGGCGGCGCGCGCACCCTGAGCGGCTGGTCTCGTCCCGTGGTCGGGAGTGAGCCCGCCGGGCTGCTCCCGGCCCTCGCGCCGGGCGAGGACGGCGCCGAGGACGGCACCGAACCGCGCCTCCTCACCGCACCGATCATCGAGCCGATCACCGAGCCGTTCGCCGAGCCCTTCAGCGCCGTGAGCGAGCAGGACGAGGGTGATCTCGAGGGTCCCGAAACGGACGAGGACGGGGCACCTCGACGCCGCCGGCGTGGACGCCGCGGGGGACGCGGACGCCGCCGCCCCGGCACCCCCGAGGGTGGCGCGGACGAGACCGACACCGCGATCGCCGAGCTGCGGGACGAGCCCGCGCCGGCGCCCCGTGCCGCCGACGTGCCGTACGACCTCGACGCCCCGGTGGGCGCGACCGAAACGCACCCCGCGATCGATGACAAGGATGAGGACGACGACGAGCGCGCGGCCGAGCGGGCGGCCGTGGAAGCCGCCACCGAGCGCCCGACGCGACGCCCGGCCGCCCGCGCACCCCGCGCGCTGGTGACCGTGGACCCCGCCACGCTGCCGCAGGCGTTTGCAGAGCTCGGCGTGGGCGAGCGGACACTGCAGGCCCTCGCGCGCTACGGATTCACGACGCCGACGCCGATCCAGGTCCGCGCGATCCCCGCACTGATCAAGGGCCGCGACGTGGTGGGCGTGGCGCAGACCGGCAGCGGCAAGACGATCGCCTTCGGCGTGCCGATGGTCGAACAGCTGGACCCCGAGCTGGCCGAGGTGCAGGGCCTGGTCCTGGTGCCGACCCGTGAGCTCGCCTCGCAGGTGCTCGAGGTGCTGAAGGATCTCGCGGCGGGCTTCGGACTGGAGGCCGTCGGCATCCTCGGCGGGCACTCCCTCGCCGGGGACTTCCGCGCGCTGGAGCGACGCCCGGCCATCGTGGTGGGGACGCCGGGCCGCGTCATCGACCACCTGCAGCGCGGCACGCTCTCGCTGCGCTACGTGAGTTACGCGGTGCTGGACGAGGCCGACCAGATGCTGGACATCGGCTTCCTCCCAGACATTCGCCGCATCCTGAGCCGGACCCCGAAGCGCCGCCAGACGGCACTCTTCTCCGCAACCATGCCCAGCACGATCCGCCGCCTGGTCTGGCAGTTCATGGACGACCCGGAGACGGTCACCGTGGACCCGGAGCTGAGCAC
>Ga0172380_10002700_pt1 | contig 26515 bp, 46 predicted proteins | sample Leawe162metaG_FD_119747 | JGI IMG/M metagenome (GOLD analysis project Ga0172380, IMG submission 119747) | Leachate microbial communities from a municipal landfill in Southern Ontario, Canada - Leachate well 162 metaG | ecosystem: Engineered > Solid waste > Landfill > Unclassified | place...
AAGGATGCCTGTCTTTCCAGGCTGTCACCTCTCGCACTTTGGTCTGTGTCTGGTTCCAGCAACCTTGTCACCAGTAACGAGGCTTGTAGCCGAATGCGATTTTTACCTGTGGCATGACTACAGCACCAACGAGGCGGCGATCAAACCAAAGGATGCAGCACCCATGAGATTAAGCGCTAGGGGAACTCGTTTCCCGGACAAGGCCAAGCACTCGACAAGGATATATCCAACAAGAGCACATCCAGTAATCAGATAATGTGGGTTCATGTCCTATCTCCTTTCCAAAACTTTTGGACTTCCGCATCGGCCAGCGCATTACCTTCTCGCACCAACTGCGCCCGGTCGCGCTCCCATTGGGCCTCTTCGTCCGGGTTCGCCGGGACCGGAAACGAGGCTAGATCGTCCGCCTCTGCTTTCCATTCGTCCAGCCAGCGGCCCCAGGTTTCGCTGGTGATATATTCCTTGAAAGACTCAACTGCCCCGTACATCTGGCTTTCGGTCATGCGACACATAGCGTCAAGCTGCATGATGCCTTTGCGTGAAACTGGCTTGAGTTCTATTTCTTCCATTTCGATTCGGATCATCGTCGTGTCCTCCTGCTGCCTATGCCCGGATGCTTGCGCAGAGCTGGGGTGATTAAAACGGAATATCGTTAAGGTTAATTTCTTCTTGCTGTCTCAGTCCGCACTTAAGGCAAACAAATTCGCCGCGCCTTTGCGACTCTATTTTTATCAATGCCGTGCGTAGTTCAATTCGCAACTCGGACTCCGTCATCATGTCGATCTGGTCTGGTTCTTGCTCTACGTCTTGTTGCTCAGAGAGAAGCGCTTGTTGGTATTCATCATTGGAATAATAATCAACCCTTTCAACCCCCATACTCTATCTCCCCTCAGGTTATGGGCTGCGTCGTGCTGCCCTGTTGCCTATGCCAGGATGCTTGCGCAGAGCCGGGCTGTTTTTAGAATCAGCGCTGGTCAATACATTCAATATAGGCAACGCGGTCCTTTTCGTAGTCATCAAGTCCATCCCACAGGGCTTTGTGTGCGGCTTTTTCTGATTCTCCGACAACCCACTTTTCCAGCCCCAACCCGCCAATGTAGAAAAGATATTCCATGGTCTCTCTCCCGGTTATGGGCTGCGTCGTGCTGCCCTGTTGTCTAATGTATACCAGAGATCAAAAGGTTTTGTCAAACTTTATTTTACTCCGATTGAACATCTCCCCAGGTAGGCAAGCCTGTCCATTCTCCGTTATAATATTGTTTTCCTGTTTCCGTGTCCACGATATCTAATATGCCAGAATCAACCGCCTCTTTGTCACCAGCGGATATGGCGTTATTCTGGCTTATTGACCAATCTTCAAAAACAAAAATATACCTCATTTCCGAGTCTCCTTAAAATAAAGTTGCTTCGTCACCGGGTGCATCTGCCAATAGCCAATTATGGCAGGGTTATATGTCTGGTGTAGGTGGTGGTATAGCATGGCCCCGGATAGTAGGGTTGTCAGTATGGCCATGATTATCTTGTCCTGATTCATAAGACTTCGCGGCACAGATCGTCATATTTTTTCGAGTTGTGCCCGGATAAGCAATAAACATGGGCACGGTCAGAAAAATTATAGCTTGTTGCCCTCAAGAAGTTTTCCGCATCTTCGCGGCAAAAGAAAGGACCGGTTATCCCTCCTGCCATTACGTGTATGGAGCAACGCATATTTTGCATGGGATCAAGAATCAGCCAGTATGGCGATCTTGTTGCCTCATTGTCTCCAGATAGCAACGCTTCCCTTATCGTGTCCGACATATCTTTCTCCCCTGAATTTCCGCCGTCTTATCCGCACATACAAACAGGTTGCCGAATATTACCACCGCCCACAATAGCAGGAATAGGGCGGCAATGGCGTTAGTGGTGCGGTGTTTCTTTGCTGCTTGGTCTTTGAATAGGTTTATGCTCATTTTTTCTTACCAACAGCGTCCATCATCATAAAAATAATCTTCTTGTTTTCAGACCACCACTCCACTGCATCACCGGCCATAGAAGATATCTTGTCATCGTCAAATGCTTTCCACTCTTTGTTGCTGTGGTATTGACACCCGATTCTGGTATGAGTCTTCTGCACCCATGCCGTATATCTTCCGGCTTGAAAAACGCGCAGGTTGGCACCGCGCAGGTCGGCATCGCCCAGGTTGGCACCGCGCAGGTCGGCATCGCTCAGGTCGGCACCGTACAGGTCGGCACCGCGCAGGTTGGCACCGCGCAGGTCGGCATCGCCCAGGTTGGCACCGCGCAGGTCGGCATCGTACAGGTCGGCACCGCACAGGTTGGCATCGTTTTCTTTTACCCATTTAACAGCCAATCCAATTTTCACACCTGGCAACATGTCTTCGGTTCCGTTTATTCCTGCCGTAAATTGTATCGCCCCTGTCCATCTGTTTCTGATCTCGATTTGCATGCTTAATCCTCCTCAGTTAATCTCAATAAAAGTCAGCTCTGCCGGTACAATCTGCCCTTTGCACTCCAGGCAAAACTTGGCATGTGGGTCGCCGCTGTTCTGATCTTCCTTTGCCTTTGCAGCCCTGCGCCTGTCTGCGCACATACGGCCAAAGGTTGCGCGAGTCATTTTCGTTTCTAGGCCGGATGTTATCGGACAGATTTCTATGTTTGTCCGCCATAGTTGGGTCGTGGTGCAGGATCGGTTGGGGATCATTTTGCCACCTCCAGTTCGTTTCGCAGCATTTCATCCAACATCTTGATCCGCCCGGCATGTTCGCAATTACGCTTGCATTTCAGGCACAGTACCCCGTTCATGGTTGGTATTCCTGTTTTTACGCAAAGCATTAGCTTAGCCTCCCCTTTGTAAGCCAATTATAGGCCGTATTGTATCCAACCCCTTCAAGTGCCGCGATCTCGGCGCATGTGTGGAGTTGGCCCTTGTAATTGAACATTCTTTTCTTTCGGTTGCTGCCGCCTGGTGTTGGTTTGGTCAGGCCGGTGTATTGCTTGTCCCGCTGGATCGTGCCCACCGAACACTTGAGCAGCCCGGCGATTTCCTGCAACTGGCATTCCTTACTAAGTGCCGCAAGCATGGCCTTGTATTCGTCCGAGATGTTCCAGAAAAAATGCAGGTTTTCCGGCTCGATCCATCCTATTTGCATGAGCATTTCCTTTCTTGTGCGTAGCCAGTGATCGGCGTTGAATTTTGGCATATTGTTACCTTAAAAAATACGAATCAAGGTTAGCCTGCTTGGCACGTCCCACTGGTAAGCTTTCTTCATATATTCAAGCCTGGATATAGCTTCCTCTTCCGTGTCGAATCCGCCATAGCCATTGAAAGATTCCGTACTGTAATGCGGCCCTGCATCTTCCGGGTCTTTCAGTAATCCATCCGGGCTGATTTCCATCCAGTATAATTTGCTTTCCATATCTCCCTCCATGTTTGTATTAAAAATCATCTTGCTTTTTATTCACCTTATCACAAAAACAACCTTTGTCAATACCCAATGCGTAATCTTTTATTATTTATTTTGGTTGACAATTGTGTGGATATTTTATAGGATGTGAAAAAGGAGAAAGCACATGAGAAAAGCATGGATGGATTTTGATACTCGGCGGCAACCTAAAACGGATCGGTGGTGCGTCTGTTGCCAGCGAGACATTAATCCAGGGAGTCAAGCCAGGACTGTGCGTATTCTTGATTTTCCGTGGGTGTTACATCCAGAGGATGCTGGTGTTTGTGGGGAGGTATTCTTGGTTGGCCTAGATTGTGCTAGAAAAATAGGGATTGAATTTACTCTTCCAGAAACAAAACGGTGAAGCCATTACCATTCGGTGGGTGGGCGCGAAATGAGAAAAACATTTCTCTATAAAATTAAGATGAACCGAAGGACGGAAAGCTCCTGCAACCAGTGGCTTGAGACTTGCAGAACGCTATACAACCTTGCGCTCGAACAGCGTATCAGCGTTTATCGTCAGGACAGAAGAAACATTTCCGCCTACACCCAAATGGGCCAGCTACCAGAACTTAAAGAAGAGTTTCCGCAATTTAGGCAAGTTGGGTCGCAGTGCCTTCAAGATGTGATAGGTCGGCTTGATAAGGCTTTCAGCGCATTTTTTAAGAGAGCGAAAGAGCAGAACGGCAAATCCGGGTTCCCGAGATTTAAGGGGCGTGGGCAGTACAACTCTTTCACATTGAAACAATCTGGATGGAAACTTGATGGTAGACACCTTACTATAGCAAAGATCGGCAGGATCAAGATATTTCTGTCTCGTCAGATTCAGGGAGACATCAAGACAGTTACGGTTAAGCGGTCCTCTTCCGGCAAGTGGTTCGTCATGTTTTCCTGTGACAACATCCCAACTGTGGGAATCCCGCTAACCGGGGAAGAGGTGGGAATTGATGTTGGTATCAAATCATTCGCGGTTGACTCTGCCGGAAGAAAGTTTGAAAATCCTAAGTATTTCAGGCAATCAGAAAAACTTCTTTGTCGTAGGCAGAGAAGGCTTTCCAGAAAAAAACTCGGCGCGACGAGAAGGTTGAAAGCTAAGAATCTTGTTGCGAAGTGTCACGAGAAGATAGCCAATCAGCGGAAAGACTTTTTGCACAAAACAGCCAATTATTATATTCATAACTACGACATCATCTATATAGAGCGCTTGAAAATTCAAAACATGAATCAGAACCGCCGCCTTTCCAAAAACATTTATGACTCTTCGTGGGGATTGTTTTTTGATCTGCTGTTCTACAAAGCTGAAAATGCTGGCAGAACGGTGATAAAAGTACCCCCCTACAATACGAGCCAGAAATGTTCGGCGTGCGGTGAAAAAGTTGCCAAGTCTTTGGCTGTTCGTGTGCATCGTTGTTGTTTTTGCGGACTTGTGTTAGATAGGGATCACAATGCGGCTTTGAATATCCTTGTGGCCGGGCAGGCCATTCGGGCGCTAACGGACAGGGTATTAACTTCCGTTGCCTGAGAATCCCACGGGTTTGTTTGCGGGGAGTGTCAACATTCGGTGTGCGTTGCAGATTTTAAGGAGGAATTATGACAGCCAAGGTTGATCGAATAAAAGAGCGGAAAGATATTGCAGGGTTTATCGAGGACACCATGCCAGACTCGATGGTATGTGGCACGTGCAGAAACTGCAAGCCGAGAAGTCCTTATTCGGTAGCGTATTTGTATTGCCAGGAGTTACGCTTTAAAGTTACCAACAAAGGGCGGTTCGGATGGTGTAGGCACTGGAGGTCCGCGAGATGAAAAAGACACCCAAGACAATCCAGGTTGACGCATACACGGATGATGATGGTCAGCCGGTGTGCGGGGATTGCCACTTTTGCGGAAATAGGTACCGAATTTGGACGCAGGATAGATGTACATGGTTCCCCGGCCAAGACTGCCCTGTCTGGAAAAAGCAAGACAACACAGGAGCGGAGGACGATCATCCGTGAAAATAACAGGGGTTGTTTCAGCGATTCCTTGCCAGTCAACCTGCTCGGAGCCTGTTAAATATAGGCTGGAGATTGGCGGGACCGGGACAGAGTTTGAATGTAGAAAGGCTTTGGCGTTGATGATGAAAGCCCTGGAACTAAAGGAGAAATAGATGGATACCAGAACAGGACCATACAAAATGAACATCCCCCCCAAGCAAAACGGCAAAACATCAAAGTACCATTTTGACGATCTGCTGAAAAAGAAGAAGCTGAAATACACCGCCACCGGCAAACAGATTGATTACGTAAGGTCCGCCGCCTCGACTTGGGCGAAGAAAAGAGGCGTGCGGGTTACGACGAGGCTGTGCAAGGGCGGAATTTGCGTTTACTTGCTGGAGTAAAACCAGAGCCTATAATGTACGCTGGTTATCGAGATAAATATTTCTGCATGTATTGAAAGGCAGGGGACGACGAGTCGCAACCGCTCCAATCAAGGGACTGCTCTGCCGCTAGTCGATGGGCGACCGCTTCTGTGAAGTCTTGGTAGATGCCAAGATAAACGAGACTCCCTGACACACTTATTTGCACCTTCCATTTCCTTCTGCCACTACTCCAATGAACACCTTTTACGCCAGAGGTGTTTGTGGACCGGTTACCAGTATTTCGCAGATTGCAGCTTTGCGAGACTTCCCGCAAATTATCAATCATATTGTTCAGCTTGTCTCGGTCGATGTGGTCAACCTGGTTCTCTGGCCAATAGCCATGGTGGTAGAGCCAGACGAGCCTGTGCGCAAGGAACGCTTTACCCTCGATTCCTATTTGGAGATAGCCACTACTATCAACGCATCCGGCTACATATCCAGCATGGATTCGTCCCCGGCTCTCTCTCCGTAGCAGCGAGCCGTCTTCTTGGTAGATAAATAATTTCTTTACTTTTTCTTGATTTAGCATTGAATCACCTATAACAAAAAAGCCCCCTCGGACGCAAGGTGGTCCGATCCGGGAAGAAAAGGAGTGTGCGTCGTTGGGGGCAAAATTGGGTTTTAGGCGTGGCGATCTTCCCGGATCACTTAGTCAAACATTCGCTTGTCCATTCTAGTCTACAACTTTGGGTGATTAATGCAACTTTTTTCGCACAATCAGCCAAGGAGAGGGCGGCTGAAATTCAGGTAATTGCTTTCCCGGCCCGCGCATCCGCCAGAGACAGCCCGCCCCGATATTGACAATGTGGCCCTTCCCGAAATGATTTCCAACGCCCCGCCCATTCCAGCCCGACGCTTTCTGCTATCTCCCCGCACTTGAGGTACAGCGCGGAGTTGTTCCATTGCGGCTTGCCGGATAGGAGCGGAACGAAATCAAAGGCAGCATGGAAGTTGTGCCAGCTCTCCCCGCCCTTGGCGTTTGTAACTCGTTTGCCGGGCAGAGTACGTCCTATGGCGTATAGCCCATCCTGCTCTTTGGTGTCTCGGTAGGTGCAATAGATAAGAACATCAATCCCCGCCTCTTTGCACTTTTGAAGGAATGCCACCGCCATTGTTCTGGCGGGTGAGCAAAGGTCTTCAAGTTTACGGCTACTCATCCCATAGCCTCTTTTTTATTTTTCCCGGACCAGAACGCAGGGCCACCGCATATTTTAACCGCCTGGTAGTACTCTCTGGCCCGGAGTATTCTTGGCCTCTTTAGCCACCACCACCCCTCATCAATCAACCGCAGCATGTTGTTGAGAAATACCCGGTCAGCTTCCTCTTTATCGGCCAGGACAGTGCCCACCCCGTACATCCAATCATGAATATTGCAGGCCGGGGTAATCCGTAGCCCCCAAATGGTATCAGGGACTAGAATGCCGATAATGCCCCGTGTCCCGCATCCGTTGACCAGTTCGGCGCGGGCTTCCTCAGAGAGTAACCAGTATTGTTCAGGCGCGTAGAGTTCAGCCATCACAGTACCGGCAAGCCAACGGTGGCCGTAGGGTCAGAAACGGTTACAGTCTTGGTGTTGAGCATATACACCGTGCCACCGTTTGATACCGTTACCGTCTGCGTGACGCATCCGGCAAGGCCAAGCAACAGCCCCAAGCAAATAATCTTTTTCATCGTACCGCCTCCACACTCAAAGCCGTTAATCTGCAAGCATCCACGGCCAGCAAAAGAGCAGCCAGCGGGGATATATTGTTGTTGCCGAGGTTGACCACCAGGGTGCCATCCGTTGCCTTTTCAAGCAGTCCTGGAAGATGATCGTGGCAAGCCCCGCAGCCAGTGCATTTCGTGGTGTTGATTTTCACCTGTATCATGCCGCGCCCCCTGCTGTTTTTCACGGGGATGAAAGACCCCGCTTAATTGATCCAAGCTCTGGATGCTGTAAGGCACAACGCCCCTGTAATTCCTCGATAGCGGACTTTTCTTCCGCTCTCCACTTGTCGAACCAGTCCATCTTGTTCGATATTCGTGCCAAAAATATGTTTACACCGAGCAACAAAATAACGCATGAACCACCAAAAAGATACCACCCAAGCTGTTCTACCGTCATTTCATCGCCCTCATTGCAAAGATACCGGGAATATAGTGAAAAATTGTTTTGGGCTGCATGCCAACTATGCTTAATGCCCCCCTAATTTGATAAACGCACCGGCAACCATAGCCCCGGCTTTTGCCGAGTTGATTGCTTAACTCTTCCAAAATCTCCGGGGTGGTCTTTACGCCCGTGTCAACAACGGCATGAGTTGCAAGCCAAGCCTTTGAATATCTGCTCCGCCCAAACTTCTTGGAAGCTCTGCGGAAGCACCACACATCCCCATCGGCAACAACACATACAGAAGCATATGGCAGGCCGAAAAAAGAAACCAGCGTAAGCCATATCCCGGTAGGTCTGAGAAACAAAAGGCCCACGTTTTCGGGGTTATATTCTACCCGTGGCCGATTGTATTCCCTTCCCCACATCCAAAGAAACCAAGGGGCATAGATCGCCATTGTTGCCGCTTGTGCCCACAATGGGAGATCAAATAAATACTCAAACAGATCAACCCACGCAGCGAGACAAACAAAGGCGAAGATGGATCGGCCCCTGAATGTTTTGCACTGAGAATATCCGGCATGCAGGGCGAGGATAGCGACAACCATCCCCTCCCCCGCAAACCACTCAATGGTGGGCTGACGGGTCCAGCTCGCCAAATAAACCGCGACTATCGCCGCCAGCCACCACATCACTTACCGTTCCCTTTTCCTGGTTTCTTTCGCATTTCATCCTCCATGCGGGTTAAGGTTGTACCGGCCATCCGGTGGAATAATCGTAGGTTTCGCAATTCTCAACAGTTATTGCGCTTTTATGCTCACGAGCGCAACACGCCAGACAAGAGCAATAATCGCTAACGGCTTTGGCAAACACCATAAACTCAGCCGCAGTCATAGCGTGATATGCGTTGTTTACGTCCCACCACCCTTTATCATACGGATGCCCCCACGGGAAAGTGGTAGGGTCGGAAACGCTGTTCATGGCATATGATACTCTTAGCCCAATTGTTTTCTGGGACTCGCCATCTATTTGGTAGGTATTCCCACCATAAACAATGCCCTCTGAATACTTACTACTTGAAAAAGTGGAAACAATTGCACATTTTTCCTTCACCATCGTAACCGGATCAGAAGCTTGCAAAATTTCCTCAGGGGTCATTTGCACAACTTTCTGCGCCCCAGTTGCCATATCTATTTCAATTCGGTCCATGACTACACCTCGTAAGAAATATTAACCGATCCTGCATCAAACACAGCCGTCCCGGAAACGGTGGTTATACGCACCCTGTCCAGCGTCCCGGCCAGTGCTTTTTTGCCGGATATCCAATCCATAACTCCGGCCCCATCTTTAGAGAACTGCGCAGTACACACCCACGTATTACTGGCGGAACTTTCTAAGTCCAGCACCCATTTGCCGCTAAAGGTATCGGCATTCGCTGCCGAAAGCATCCTAAATCCAGCGGATAATGCCTGTGTGGCGGAAAAAGATTGCAGAGAATACCCGGTGTACCCAGATGTTTCTACCCCGGACGATATGCCAAGCTGTACCATAATAGCGCTGTCTGCATTTACGCTGACCCCAGCAAGCATTACGGTTATTCTTTTAACCCCTGCTGGGAGGCCGGTATAATCAATAGAGGTTCCGCTTGTTGATGCTACGGGGGTGCCCAGTGTCATTAGGCTGACTAAAGACTGTCCGCTAGCTCTTAAATAGTTTTTTATTCGACAGGTGGAGGCAGTAATCATCTCCACATCACAAGTATCTCCCGCCTCCGTGGCGGTTATGCTCGCCCCGGTTTGAGTAACAATAAGATCGGTGGCGTGATGTGTTATGGCCCCAACACCAAGGAATCTTACGTGATATGTCACACCAGCGACCCCACTAAAAGCGGTGATAGTGGTTGATGTGTCGGATAGCGTATGGTTGAGAGAAGTTCCGAGGGTGGTAGTGGCTTCTCTGGTTGTAGCGGTAGCCGACTGGTTCACTAAGGGTACATTCCCGCTTGCCACCCCAATAGTAGTGGGAATGCTTGCGGTGTGTATGTTTTTAATTCTACAGGTGGCGGCGGTAATCATCTCTACATCGAAAGTCATGCCAGCTACGGTTTGGATGCTTGCCCCACCCTGCGTAACAATAAGGTTGGTGGCATGATGCGTTATTTCGCCAGCCCCAAGACACCTAACATGATAGGTGATTCCCGCGACACCATTAAACGCGGTCACGGTAGTTGATGTGTCGGATAGTGTTCCGTTTAATGTGGTCCCAAGGGTTGTTGTCGCAGATCGCGTCCAAGCCGTCAGAGCCTGGTCTACCTGTACCGCGTTTCCGGCAGCAACCCCCATGGTAAAAAGGGTGGGAAGCGGGCTGTTTACCTTGGAAATGATACTGACCGCAACAGCCGTAAGGGACGAAGAAAGAACCCCAGAGTCCACGGCAACCGTTACGGTTGTGTTCGGTGCCCCGTATGTGCTGGTCGCGATAGTCCCATAGAGAGTAGTTGCGTCAGTGAAGCGCATTCTACGGCCCACATGGTATGTGCCCGTCACATCCGTTGGGATAGTAAACGAAGTGGTGGAGACAAACGTAGGGATGTGCCCAAGGTTTATCCATTCAGCCGCCTCATACCATGCACGGACTGCGGCCATCACTTCACGGGCTGAATCATTCACCCCGGATGGCGGCATGTTTTCTGGAAACCCATTGGGAGAGGCGCTGTTGTTGCTTGCTGCGGTGGTACTCCAACCTGAAATGTTTGTCATTATTCCTACCTTCCGAGAAGATTTTTGTTTCTGCCGGCCTGCAACAGAGATTGCCCTACAACATGAGAGGGGAGAAGGCCGAGGGCTGGCCCAATGATCTTGTTTAGTGCCCCGGCTGCTCTGCCACCATACATAGCCGTTTCTCCAACAAGCCGTGGTGATGTAAGCCCAAGGCCCAACACCGACACGGGGTTGGTAGCAAGCGCGGCAACCCCACCAAGTGAGGCCCCTAGCCCCTGTAAACCGCGAGGAGTTGCACTGCTGTATGATTGTCCTGCCAGTTTTGCCATGAGGTTTTTAGCCCCGGCATCCTCCAACATCTGCGCTAGGTCAACTCTGCGTCCGTATGTAGTGTTGGCATTGTTCCTCATTACCGACTGCAACTTCCTAACCGTGGTATCTACATTTGCCCCAGGATTAGAAGAAAGGGTGCTTTCAATATCCTTTATGATCTTGCTTGCGTCCTCGTAACCCTTCATAACTTTTGCATATTCTGGGGCTTGCTTTACAATTTGCCCTTTAATTGCATGATATACGCTATCAGCAACACGGCGGCCAGGAGTGCCATATTTTGCATTGTCTCTGATCTCCCCGATTGATTGTTTTAGTGCGTCAAGCCCCTCGACTGTGTGGTATTCGTTTGGGTCAAGGTTCTTCCAGTCGTCAACGGTTGTGTTTATTTGCTCCCACACTTCCGCTGCTGGCTTGTTTTTCACGAAACCCTTGAACATCCCGGTCTTTTTTACGTCTCCGATAACACGATCAATAGAACCAACATCAACTGGGGAATTAAGAGGTAGTGCTTCTTTGCCCGCCTGATACTCCGCCCCCCGCGCCTTCCTCATCGCAACCGTGGCCCTTTTCGCGTCTTCTGCCACTTCCTGTATGGGGGCAACCCCTCGCAAATGAGATTGCGCATCAGCAAATGCGTCCCCGCCCTGTGCGCCAGCCCTGGCAAGTTCCCTTAGTGCCTGCCCTCCCCCCCCTGTTATTTGTCCGAAAGAATGTGACGCAACCGGCTCGACAACATTTCTCATTATCGCGCCCGGAGCTTGAACAACCATGTTTGTTGGGTCAATCATCCTCCCAACTTTCCCGCCGACAACTCCAGCCTTGTTAATTGCAGCAGAAAGACCTTGAGCCTTTGGCGCGACGGAAGCGAGTGTTTTTGCTCCCCCCCGTAACAGTCCGGCCCCTCCGGTGGTTGCCCCGGAAACATCGGCAAGCATCCCCACTGGGTCTGTGATAGCAGTTTCTTTGATCGCGCCCAGAGAACCGTATCTCTCCTTAATTGCAGAGCCAAGAGCATCCGCATATACTTCCTGCGGCTGTTCTCCGGGTATTAATTTTTGACCTACCCCCATAACAAGGTTATCAAGGCTTCTCGCCGTGTCTATCGGGTGCAGGATAGGCTGCGCCATATTGGTTAGCAATTTTCCAGCACTGGCCGGTATGTTGCCAGGCAAGTCTCTCCATTGAGAGATTTTTTTCTCTTCTTGTGGCTGAGAACCGGGAAAGTTGCTTTTAGCATAAGCCAACACCTGTTCTTGTGTGGCAGCATCAGGAGCGGTCACCTCAAAAACTTGGCCGTCTGGAGCCGTAATCTCGTAGGTCGCCATTATTTCCTCTTGATTCCCCATCCTGCGGCGGGATCGGTATTATAATCAATCTTCGGGTACAGGGTTGTCACATCTCCCTACCCTGGCAACTTTGAAGCCCTATCAAGCTGATTGTTGAAAGACTTGATCTTCTCTTCCTTGTTTCCTCTGTGATATTCAAGAACTTTCTTAACACCTTCCGCCGCCGACATTTTACGACCCGAGACCCGCTGTAAAATGCCCTGCTCGTAATTCGACACAGGGCCAGGGCCAACAACCTCCATTCTGAGACTACCGGCGTTGGCATCAAGAAGGGTTTGCAGAATCTGCGAGTCATTCATTGCGGCGGTGTTCATCCCTATCGCAGTCGCGTATGGAGCCACGGCTGACTTAACCGCGCCAGAAAGGCCGGTCACTGAATCCCCGCCCTTTTTCACAATCTCTAGGGCCTGGTCAATTCTGGAAATTGACATTTTATCGCCGACTGCTGCCTGATAGTTTTCCGGCAATTTATTAAGGAACGGCTCAACAACAGACATTTGCTTTTTATTGTCTATGTTGATATTGGTGTTATTCCTTGCCGCCCCGGCCTGCGCCTTTGTGAGTTCAAATTCACGAAACAACGGGTTGATCCCTGCCGGTGCGCCGCCCTCGCCTCGCTGAACATACCAGGGGAGTTTCGGTCCTGCCTGGTACATTGGCTTCATGGTCCTTGGGTCAAGGAGTGTTTCCCCCTCTCCCAACTTGATCGGGTCTTGCGTGGCCGTTAGCCCCTTAACGGCCTCTTTCGCAAGTCCTGGCACGCCGAGCATGTCCTGATACATTGCCTGAGTATCGAATCGTGGCGCGGCCCCTTGCATCGCTATTGCTGCATCTTGTGTTGGCAGCCCGCCGGAAGCATCAAGAGCCTGCCGCTGCGGGGATTGATAATATTTCCCTGTGTTGGCGTAAAACTCGTCTTCCCGCTTCTGTCTTTCCTGCTCGGCAAGAACCTGGGCCATTTTCGCCTCCTGAAACTTTCGCTGGAGGGCCATATCGTTTCCCTGTTGATAGGCCATTAGCCCGCGCCCAAGGGCTTGCCCAGAGTTTGTCCCTTGCCCCCCAGATTCGAGCAGAGAAGCGGCCATATTCATTGTGGCGGGGTTCTGTAGAAAATCCATTAAACCAGGCATCATTCCCTCCTTACTTGCTCATTAAATAGCCGCCGAGTGCGCCTATGCCTGCCCCGATAGCCGTACCCCAACCAGGAACAACGCTCCCGTATGTTGCCCCAGACCCTGCCCCGGCTGCCGCTGACCCAGCCGCTGTGCCAAATGCGGCGGACCCCAGGTACGCCCCTGCTAATGCCCCGCCAGCCGTACCCGCCAGCCTGTTTGTTGGATTAGCTGCCATACTGGACGTACTGGTGGTTCCCCCGTATTGCCCTTGTACTAGCTGCGCGTATCTGTTTAGGGCCGCATCTTGGGCGTTTTGGTCAAAGTTCCACCGATTGAGTTCGTCTGTTAATTGTGCTTGCGCAAGGCTTTCCCTGGTTTCCCCGACGTTTGCTAGTTGTTGTGCATCAACATATTCCTGGTTCGCCATTTGGGGGGCAAATTGCATGGCCTGCATCTGTTTTGTCCGTTCATCGCCAAACATCTGACCCATTGCCCCGGTTGCCGCTATCTGGTTCTGCCGCTCGTTTGCGTAGTTTTGTCCATACATGCTGGCTGCGGTATCTCCATATGCACCAGCTAGTGCAGTTTGATGCAGCCCCGATCCATATCTTCCGCCGGATGCAAACTGGCTATCAAGGCTGTTTCTGACCTTTCCCAAAGCCCTGCCCACCGTCTCGTCTATATATGGGTTTTTGTTAAGATAGTCACCCCTGGCATTATTGTTCAAGTAATCAAAGGCCGGGTTGGCTGTTAGATAATCTCCGCGAAGAGTGTCGGTAAGTTGTTTGTTCCCACCAGATAAAGCCGCAGAACCATTTATTGCTCTGCCGGCCTGCATTTGCAACGCCTGTTCTGTCTCAGACGAGAATGGCGTCACCGTTGACCCAGGAAAATATTGTTGGGGGGTTTTAGATTGAGTATTCGCCCTAGCGAATATTTCACGCAAATAATCTTGTTGGCCAACCCATGGATCAGCCTCCTGAATGGTGTTAGTGTTTCCACCTCCCCCGCCGCCACCACATAACGCAACATCCCCGTGATACTCGTAGCTGTCTTCGCTTATTGTTTCCCCGGTACTCATGTCGATTGTGACGCTATTATAAACTTTCATTCTTGCACCCTCGAAATATACGTTACAAGCCCGTCAGATGATGTTTTGTCCCAAAAATTATAGCAAAAATTGGGTATTGTTGCGGCTACAGTCATTATTTTCTTGGCATACCGGCAAGCCAGCTTATTGCTTGTAGGAGTTATCCCGTAAAACACATCAAATAAAAATTCCCCGTTTATTTGTAGAGAAAAACAATGGCCTATCATCTTCTTCCCAAGCGCTATGTGGTCTCTGCCTATCCCGCGCTTGAATACAGAAAAATGAATTTGTGCTCTTTTCCCCTCAAAGGTGTTGATCCACCCAACCACTAAGGGGGATTCATCGCGGGTCAATACAAATAATAACTGGCTTCCGCTCTTAAAAAGTCTGACAAAATCATCGGCACATCGTACAGACCCATCCGAAAAGGCAAGTTTCTCTATCCCATCCCCAACAAGGTTGTTATATAGCCCTGCGAGAAAAGAATCCGGCATGGTTGGGATGCCATCGACCACTATATATGGAATAATTTTATCCATTACCCAACCAACACACAGGAAAATATTCTATCGGTTGTCGCCGTGTCAGCGTGAGTTAGGGTGATGGTCTTTGCCGCAACATCGCGACCAGAAACATACAGCCCGGATAAAGCACCCGCTGCGGTTGCTGTGTTAGGGGAAAACGTCAACACGGTATCTGCCCCAATCCGTCCATCAGCAAACGTAACCAGCGTGGTTGTGCTATTTGCTGTAAGCGTCACTGTTGCCGTGTTGTTGGTCTTGCCATCCATCACCGCATTAATCTTCTTGGCAAGCTGCTTGCACCACTCAAGGGGGTTAGTGTGTGTTTCAATGACTTTTAGAAAGCTCATCGGCTGCCACCCTCTGAAATTTCGACGATATCAACCCCTTGCGCGTGCGTGAACCCTCCCGAAACCTTTACCCGTGCCCTGTGGTATCTGGCGTTATTTCTCACCTCAACATCCCCGGTGGCGTTTGGCGCTGTCTCTGCGCTCCAGGTGACACTTTCTGTCAGCGCGTTGCGCGTTCCGATTTGCATCGTCACAGATGATCCACCGTCAACCATAGGCCGGATTCTCGACAACCGCGTTCTCTTCCCTGGGGTTATTTCCACCTCCCCCGTTTCTATTGTAGCGTCCAGCGCTGTCCCGCTAAAAAAACACAGCTTGTGATCAGTATTAAATGCCGACAGAGAAATCGTATTATCTATCCAGACTCTCGAATCAAGCGAAAACTCCAGTGAATCAAGGCTTGCGGAAACGGAATCTAAAGAATCGAGCGTATAGCTTGTCGGTATTGCAAGCCGTGCAATAAACTCCAGTGTTATGTCCGCAACAGACCATCTTTTTTGGGAGTTTTGGGCATAATTAAACATTATTACCCTATTCGGAGTCCCAGAATCATTGGAAGCGCCAGGATATACCCAGAAAATCACCTGATTTATCGGGTCAACGACCGAAGAAATTCGATATAAATACGCCTGGTCAAGATCGGAATAAAAAGTCTTTGACACCATATTATGGCTTATAGGCGTTGACCTTGTTCCGTCAAACATATAAAAGCCGTCTTCACCCAAATACGCTGTCATTGTCCCGATTTTGCATATAGACCCCGGCGCGTTGGTACCATAGCCTGCCTCTATCTCGTCAAACTGGAACACTGCCGGGCTACCCACATATGTCATGCGGGTAATGGCGCGTTCTTGGAAAATTATCCCGTATTCTCCCCCCACCACCCCCTGGACCCACCCGTTGGCAGAATTTAAATCTTGGAAATCAGATTGGGTGGTGGACGAAACAGTCCAATCGGTTGGGTCCCCAATTGCTGACCACCTAACGCGAAAGGGAATGCTCCCGTCAGAGGTATCGTAGGTGTTACCAACCACGACAAAATCGCGGACAACTCCGATATATCTGGCTTGTGGTGCGGAAGCTGATAGGCTTGCAAAAGTCGAACTTGTCCCCATGGTGAACGTCTGAACAGGGTCACCAACCTGAGCCGCGAGTAATTGCTCTCCCCATTGTGTAAAATTCCAATTACTATCGTTAGCGCAACTATACCCTCCACCTACAGAAACATCCCCCCAGGTCGTGGTGCTTATTCGGTAAAGCTTTGAAGCATCGCCAGCGAACAAATATACATTGCCGTCATTGTCTCGGCCTGACGCGGCTCCTTGGCACCTTGCCCCAAGCGCCCCAGAGTAGATAGAAAGCCCAGGGAACTGCTTGTAGCTGTCTCCGTGCGGAATGACGTTGTTCGCAACCGTTGCCCCAGCATTGTCGTGTACTGGCAAGTCTGGAAGGTACTCCCCAAACTTTATCATGCAGCCGTTACCTGTAAAATAGATCCAGAGAACTCCTCGTTAATATCCTGTCTTTGCACGGAGTTTTTCGCATCATCATATTTTGCTTTCCACAAGATCGCGCGCAGATCATTACCAATATACGGTTCCGCCTCAGATAGTGCGGCAAACAAGACAAGCTCTGGGGCGTTGGCGGTGAACCAGTTCGTTTCATTGCTTGCAGAGAGAGCGTCAAGGCGCTTGTAGTAGCTACCCTTGACCGTGTATGTGCTATCTGAGTACGGGCCAAAAATAAAGTTTCCTCCCTCTCTGGCAAAAAACAACGGCTTGGAGTCTGCCGAACGAGTCGGATAGTTTGTGTAAATCCATTCCGCTGTCTTGCGCTGTAGCTTCTGGACCGGCGCGCCAAAGACATAAAAATGCTTCATTTCGATATACCCTGAAGGGACAGCCACGACCCCGGACGTTATCGCCTCAGAAATATCTGTTTCCATGGCGGCAATACGTAAGTCGCGATATATCCGCGCCTCGCCCAACGTAATCAGGTCAGGAATTACCCCGGTAAGGTCTGAACGGTTAAGCCATGTCCCTACCGCTGTTTTGATCGTGGTATAAGAATTAAGGCTCATCCAAGCCACCCGTAGCGGTCAATGTAAACCGGATTGTGGTTGTAAAACTTGATCCCTTCACCAGCAAACCGGCAAAGGTGCGACTCCTTGGGGATGTAAACCTTAATCCCTTTCCCTTCTGCCAGGCCGACGAGATATTCCATGTTTGGCCGCTGGTAGGTGTATTCCTCGCCATCCGCCATGTCTATGCCCCACAAGCCTATCTCTTCCGCCCCTTCGTGAATTGCCAGGGCCATCGCATAGGCAACAGAGGAGTTGTAGTACCTTGCGTGAATCCCAAAAGGATATTTTGTCACGGTGGGATAATATTTTTCTTGCATATACACCGGAACGCAAACTTCGTTTTTCAAACGATCAATGTATCCACCCGGCCGCTTGCAGTGTTCGCTTTCAAGTAACCGCAAGTCGTGCATTTCAAAAAGCCGGTCCATCTGCGGCCATGCAGAATCCCACGGCAACCCCCACTTTTCCCATGAATGGTCGCTCCATGGTGCCTGATCGTGGGTAGATGAAGAAAGCCCTATGATGGCAACTTTTAAGCCCATGTTTTTCTCGTCCTTGCGAAAGGCTTCCCGGCCACGGTCAACAGATAAGGCTCGTTGGTCTGGATATAGCACAATGCCCGCCGCTTTTCGTCAACGTCAGGGGAAAGCAAATTATAGCCAAGATTTTTCAGCCTCACCACATCGCCCATGTGGATTGATCCGACATGCGTAAGAGTCCCCTTGTACTTCCCGAAGTTTTCCGGCTTTGCGTCTCGATCTTCAGCGTTTGCCTTGAGAACATCGCTATTGTCGTAGCTGGTCTTGACAATTAGCTTGTCAGCCTGCTCGTCGTAGTAACTTGTTTCTTTCAGCATTACCCTATCAACCTCACGGTAAGGGCGTGCAACTGGCCGTATTCCGTTGTTCCGGTGGTCATTTTCCCGTACACGCCCAAGTAGTTTGTGGTAGTTCCCATATTCCCTACTGTCACTGCTGCTACCCGCGCCGAGGTGCCAACCCCGGAAAAAGTGGCGATCGTTGTACTACCCAATTTGCGGGTGGTGGTTGCGGAGATACGCGCGAATTTCTGCACAACACCGAACACGATATTTGTGGTAACGAGTGATGATTGCGGAAAGGCAAGCTGATCGGAAGTAGTATCAGCCGTGCCGAAATATACGGAAGTAAGGAGCGTGTCACTGGTCCCTGCCAGCTTATCCCACCCCATCGTTACCTCTACCATAGCGCGGCCATCTGGCATCAACAGCGCAGGGAATGGGATAGAAACTACCTTCTGGTTGTTGCTATTGAGGGCCATATCAATCGGCGCGGCGAGATTATAAACCACCTGATCCCCGCCAACTGGCCGCCAGTATGTCCCGTCAGATACCATGTAAAAGTATGATTGACCGGTAACAAGCGGAGAACAACAGATAGTCCGCCCTGTGTTGTATTCTGCGGGTGGTCTGTCTGCCCACGCTACGGGTTCTTCAACCCGTGATGTCCTAAACGCAATCTGTTGGCTTCTGTATCGTCCCATTAGAACCACCCGTCCTTGCTTTAAAAAGTGGCCCCGAAGGGCCACCCGTTGTTACGCTACGGTATTAGTGAAAGGAGTTGCCTCAGTGCCAGCAGCATCGCCGACAATCTTGACAAACCAAAGATTCGCGGCCAGGCCCTCGATTTCAATTTCCTGGCCTGCAAGACCACCCGTACTATTTGATGTGCCGAGCAGGTCGATGGTGTCCGCAGTGTCACCAGCGACAACCGGCCACCGAACAGTGGTATTGTCGGAGTCGTTGCCCATAATGGCATAGCCGATCATAATATCTGCCCCAGAAACAGACTTGATACTTGCGGCCGAGGTGAAGGTGGTTTTGACAATAAACCGGAACTTCAACCCGGCAGCAGCGGCCGGGAGAGTAACCGCGATACCGGCCGCCCGGTCAAGCACTATGGTTTTGTTTGAGTGGTCAGCCTCAGTAACGGTCAAAGTGGCAGCGGTGGCGTTGACAATTCGCGTTGAAACATCACAAGTCCGGTTCAGTTCCGTTGCCGTTGCCACTACTCCATCAAGGATGTTTGCCTCAGTGGTAGTGGTTGCAATGGCAGCAGTATCAGCCACCCACCATTGCGTCGCCGAAACGGGGACAAACCACCCGGATTTACCTGGCCCCATGGTAAAGGCAGCATCTTCGGCAAGGCCGTTGATGTTGTCGTTCCCACCATTTACCGGGTAGACCTTTAAGGCTGCCGTGGTTACGGTATTCACCACGAAAATAGGGCCGGTGGTGGTTGCCGCTGCGGGCAAGGCCACGCCCACAGTTCCATCTGCTGCGGTTACCGCGTTGCACTGCTTGGTTAATACTGCTGCGTCTGATGCCCCAGAGCCAAGAGCCGCGATTGCTTCACGGGTCATGGTTACGGAAGTGGCGTTCAGCGCAATAACATCCGCCGCGCTGATAGACACCACCGTTACTCCGGTAATCTTGTTCAGCAAGGACGCACTACCGTCCGTGTTCTGAATCCATTGGAAACTCATGTGCTTATCCTCTGTTAAAGGGGGCCGAAACCCCCGTTATTGATTAAGAAGTGGTCAGGTCATACACGGCGGCATGCGCGGCCTCGGTGCACATTTCCAAGGTATACTCAACAATGATCTGCTTCCGCACACTGTCGCCGGTTTTTGCCAAGTCTGTGGTATGGAAGTCCCGGAGAGTCGCAAACTTGACATACTCTGGGTCCATGAAGTACACAACATCCGCTGGACACTGCCGACAAGGGACAAGAGTAACCTCGTTCCCTAGAGGGTCAATATACACGTCCACGGTGTTGATGACCTTCTTGGTGTCTGCGTCACGGGTCGTGGTGCCAGAGCCGGAGAAGGTGGCAAACTTCCGCTTCTGGAACGCGTTCAGCACGCCCATGGTCGGGTTGCCGCCGTTGGTCCAGGCAGAGGCCAGCACGGTCTCGACAAACGACTCCTGGAGTGCCCGCGCAGTGCCGTCTGTGTGGGCATCCGAACCGTTACCAGCAGACGCAGTGGCATCAGAGGCCTTGTTGGAGTTGGTCAAAATCCACGCCTGCGCGCCCGCACATTCTGAGGCCAGAGTGTCGTTACCGGCGACATATGCGTTGTTTTCCAGCAATGCGGACTCCACGTCCCGTTTCAACTCCTTCATGCGTTTTTCCATCTGGTAGGCCATTTCTGACTTCCGGCCAGCCTTTGAAACGGCCTCCTGAGTCCCGGTTACAAGTGCCACCTTATCGGAAATAGCCCGATAGTTGTATGCCCTGGTCGTCGCCGTGATAGAGTCGGTGGTTGCGTCGTCACCCTCGATTACGAAATTAGAAGAAGATGCGGCGGTCAGGCTGTCTTTCTGCCACTCATGCTTGGTTCCGGTAGCGGCGGTTTTCGGGATTGCCGAAAGAAAAGGGGTATCTGCCGGGGAAATGTCGTAGATGATATCGGACAAGTCCTCCCGGTTGCCTACTGCGTCAAAACTTGAAAAAGTACTGGTTGGCTGTGCCATGGTTGTTGCTCCTAAACTTTACCGGAGGCAATCAGGTATTCTCTGATCCCTTGCTTGCCGCCTGATTTTTTTATGGTTGATCGTAGATTGGTAAACTCTTTGTTCTTGCCGTCTTGAGTTGATGGCGCTGATCCGGGCTTGACAAGTTTCGGCGCGACACGCACCTTCTTTTCCACCCCGGCCTTGCTTTCCATCATTTTGTCATACAGCATCGCCTTGCGAAGCACATTGATATGAAACGCTTTCCGAACCACATTTAGGCCTTCCGGCTGTTCCCCCCAGGCTGCGAGGTCTTTTTGTACGTGGGCTTCAAGCTCTGCCCATTCTTTCGCGGCTACGGCATCATCAGCCCATCCAGGAATCTGCGCTTTCATTTTGGCCGCTTCTGCCGCCATGTGCGTCTGTTCCTGCTCCTGGTTTTGCTCCGCCATCTTCTGCCGCTCGGCCTGCACCTTCTGCATCGAGGCGTTAAGGTTTCCTTGCCGCATCTGAAAATCAGCCAGTTTCGCCGCATACTCTGCTGGTTCGTACTGCCGTAACTCCTGCCAGTTAATTGCCTGGAACTCCCGCATTAACTCCTGCTGGGCAAGGTTGGCAAGGTCTCCAACCTCTTGCAACTTCGCCTCGGCCCGTTGCTGAAACTCTACGGCCTGCGCGTCAAGTGCTTTCTTCTTCTCTGCAACTTCTCGGCTTTGGTTGTCTACGTGCCCTCGCAATTGGTAGGCGGCCAGAATGTCGTTAAGCTTGGCTGATCCCTCCTTCCCGTCGATCTTCGTCTTGATTACTACGTTTCCTTCTTCGTCAGCATCGAACATGCTAGCCTCGACTCCGAGAAGCGCGGAAAGATCGTCGGTGGTGATCTGCGGCCCTTCTACTTCTGCGCCATCATCGTTTGCTTGGGGTTCACCCTCGGCCCCTTCTTCTTTTACTGCTGCCGGATCGGCTGGTTCTGCCGCCGGTTGTTCAATATTGGCTGGTGCTTCCCCTGCTGTAAGGAGATTTTCCAACCGCTCAATGGTACTTGCGCCGTTTCCGGTAGGGTTCCCGTTTTCCTCTGCCATTGTGATGCTCTCCTTTTATTATCTGATAAACCGCTTTAATCCCTTGCGCTGCTCGACCTCATCCATCCTGATCTGCGCAATATCTCCCTCTTCCACAATCTTGGTTATTTCCCGCTTGATCCCTGCGAGAATCTGCTTTGCCACAATCACCCGCTGTGCTTTACCCTGGTCGTTTGGGTCACAGGATAAGGCTTGCGCCTCCAGGTATTCGCCAACCTTGACAAACGCATCTTTGAAAATGGGGTTGGCAAGCAATGCCCTCGCGTCTGATGCTTTGAAAATCTCTGATTTATACATCAGGCATCTCCCCCATCCCCGCTGGGCCAATATCAACCTTTAACCCCTCAAGGAAAGCCTGTATTTCCAGCTTCGCCGACTCGATTGACTCCTTGCTGGCCCTCTCTGCTCTCCGCTCTGATGCGTCATATTGCATCTTCAAAAGGTCCATTTCGTGCTTGTGGGCCTCTTTCATCTGCGTTACTTGCCCGTCAAACTGCATCTTTTGCATGGCAAACTCGCCCTTGATCTTCTCGGCCTCTGCTAAGATGTTGGGCTGGCCCTTCTGCTGCTGCTGGAATTGCTGGAACTCTTGTGATGCCGGATCAAATGCGTACTTCTCTGGCAACTCAAAGCCGAGGTTCTTGGCTACATCGGCAAACAAGGCATAGCCATGTTGCGGGCCAATCAGGCCAAGCTGTGCGAGTTTCTCCTGCGCCTGAACCATCAACATCAGCTTTTCGCGCTTCTCCTGCTCGTTGCCGGTGCCGATTCCCACCTTCACAATGAGGTCGTTCCGCTCTTTCCACTCTCGTGGGTTAACGGCCACATACTGCCCGCGCATCTTGATAATGCGCTCTTTGTCTTGATACCGGAGTAGAACCCCATGCACCTGACGGACAAGCTCTTTTACCCCTGTTTCGGCCAGCATCCGCGCTATCATTTCTATTTTCTGGCTAGCGCGGTTCAGGTTCTCAAGGAATGCGCCCTTGGTGCTGTCACGCAATGAATCAGGGTCAAGGCCAGAGGTGGTCTTGCTTATGCCGGTACGGGTTTCCTTGAGGTTGTCGATGTAATCAATTACCGGGAGTATCTGTCCGACAATAGATGGAGAGATAACAGCTTCAACGCTTCCAGACACAGGCTCTTGTCCTGAAACACGCTTTACGCCACCGGGAAGAGATTGCAAGAAGTCTTTGAGATTTACCCGCTCGTTGACAATCCACTGGTTGTTGTTGGTCCGATAGATGTTGTCCAGCATCTGCCGGGAAAGAACGGTCTTAATCTCCTGCAAGTCTGCAAGATCATCATCCAGTGATTCGCCAACATGCCTATGGGGGATACGCTTTGGCACAAACGAGGTCATTGGAACAGCGGGAATTACTTGGTTCCAATCCTCGCCGGGGGGAATCTTATCCGAGACTGTCACCACCTTGCGCAACTCGGCAATGCCGTCATCGTCCCAATCAACTTTGATGTATGCCTCACAGAACTCTATCTCGTCCTGGGATTTATCACCAATGGCCGCACCGTAATCGCCGCTTTCATCGTCCACGGAGTCGCGGGCATTTACCTGTTGGTCGTTGCTATTGCCAGCTATTGCCGCAAGGGACGCAACAAAGTCTTTCCCCATCCCCATCCCAATCAACTCTGAGCGAGTCTTTACCGTCACATGCTCGGTGAAGGGAGAATCTTGCAATGATCCCCGGCAACGCTTGGAGACTCGCACCTCTTCTGCGGGCACCGCCTGGATGATGCACTTCCCGGTCTTGGTCGTTACCTTGATGCGAATATCGAAAAGAGAAATAGGCGCCCCATCAGGCCCCACAATGACCTTTTCTTCCTGGGCGACGATCTTTATGTCAGACCCGTTGGCCTCAAGGTCAGAGGAAATCTTGACTAATTCTTCTAGGGTAATGCCGCTGTATTCTTCCTCTTCAATCTTCTCCGAGGTGTCCCACCAATACTTGACATAGCCGTTCTTAAGCAACAACGCATCCTTGCAGGCATCATGCAGCAACAGCCAGCCGTCGTTGTCCTGCATAATTACCTTGTTGGTGTAGTCGCTCTCCTGCTCTGCCGCCCCCTCATCCTCTGGGCCAACCGGGATAAACTCTGCAATATTCCCAGAAGCAGTGAATACCCGCATAATGGCAGGCATAGCCCAATCGACAGCCTCGGCCAAGTCCTTACTGACAACCTGGGACCGTCCTTCCTGCTCATCGCCATAAGGACGCCCGTGGTAGTGGTCAAGCGCGGTTGCCCGCTGCGTGGACAAGTCACCATCGTCAACGCCAAGGGATTGCGCCCGCTGTGATCTGATTATTGCGACAAGCTCTTTATCGTTCACAAGTATCTCTCAAAGCCTTTGGCTGGAATGATGAGCAGGGGCAGCAATCCGCCCCACCCTCTTTCGATTACCGCGTTCTTGATCCGGCGCACCCGCTCATTCAACGGCAAGTCCGGGCTTTGCCCCTCAAAGATGCGGGCGGCAAGATCGTTCATATCGTCCGTTCCATCTGGGATCGTAGACTCTGGTTCTACAAACTCCCCGATCTGATCTTCTCCAATCCCATCAACACCAGCAATCGGAGCCTCTGCCTCAACATTCTTCCGTGGCCGTGCCATTATCGTATGTACCCCGTGTTAATTTTTAGTGGGTGGTCGAAGAACTTGCACGTCTTACCCGTGACAATCTCCCCGAAAAGCTCAGTGAACGCCCAAACGTAAGCGTCTGCCCGGTTTGGCGACGACTCACCCATATAACCCTTGGTGGTCATGGCGCACAGCTCGTCCTCAAGGTCGGGAAAGTACCCGCCATGCCGGATGCGCCCCTTCTCTGCCAGCGCAGATATAGGCTCGGCTCGGACAACCTTGCCCCTGGTCGCTGTAACTCCACGGTAAGGGGTGTTCCTTCTGGCTGTCTGGATCACGTGCTCAACCATCGACCCGCCATAGTTCTTCTCGCCCACCACCTTGTCGGCACTGTGCCGCTCGTATGCGGTCGTAACGATCTTGCCCCACACTGCCGGTCCGGCCTTACAGGTTAAGTCCTCAAGCACATATCCGTTACCATCCACGCCGAGGCCGGCCACGATGATACCGATAGCGTCATTGTCTGCGTTGTCCGTGTCCTCTGATCCTGACGGGTCAACCGCCACCACTATCCGTTGCATGTCTGGCAGCTTGTTCACCTTGCGCCAAGTCTCGATACCCTCGATGGTCCACAATGCGCCCACGGTGTCATCAAGGAAGCGCCCCTCAAGAAAGCGGGTGCGCAGTCTTGCCGGTAGCGATTCGAGCGTTGCAAGGTATTCAGCGGGCAGGTTGTCCACGTTATCCGTGGGGTTCATCACCATGCTGGCATAATTGCTGGCCGCGATAGGCTGCTTGTCCTGCGGGTCTCTGCCCTTCACAAATAGCTGGTACGTCCAGTGCGCCTGACTCGGGGGGTTGCAATCGTAGTACATCTTCAACCGCAACGGACCCTTGCCATCGTCACGTTCTGCTCGTTGGGCCAGCCTGGTAATAGCCAGGTTGCGGGAACTGTAGGGTATCTGGCTGCACTCATTCAGGAACAAAGACGCGTACTCCTGGCCTAGAATCTTCTCGGTTCGCTCCTTGTCATCCAACCCGCCAAACCATATCTGGCTCTTGTTGGGAAACTCGGCATACCAGTCTGTCTTATCAACGTGGGCAGAAACGCCAGGGAAGCATAGCTTCATTACCTTGGGGAATGTATCAAGGACAACGGCGCTTTTAACATGGTTAAAGCGATACCGCAGGACAGCGTGGCGGGAACCAGAAGCGGCCAAGGCGCGAAGGACAAGCGTGCGGGTGATGAGAAACGTCTTGCCGCTCCGGCTTCCACCAAAGAGCAAGTCGTGGGTTTCGCTTCCGCCCATCAACTGAACCGCTTGTTTTTGTTTGGCTGTCAGTTCCAATGCCTAACCACTTTTGTTTTATCCACCGTGTGAAACAATGGCATTTTTCGTTGATATAGTTGCAAACTAATTTTTGGCAATTCCGATCCTTTTTACAGGCATTTCTCATCGTCTGACGTGAAACTGAGCGAAACTTTGCCAGTATGATCTATCTCCTGCTTGTCGCTCCACCCGAAGTTCTTCAATGCGAAGATCGGCCCCGCTGCTTGACCGCCCATATAAAGCCGTTGCTCTGCGTAATTCTGACATTTCAGCTTCGCTTCTTTTATGGTGTCAGAATATTCGTCCTTCTCTTGGTAGTCGCAAAGCGTCTCCCTGCTTGTCTGTAGCGCAAGGGCAAGTCCGGTGATTGTGTACGGTAGCTTCTCCTCGTCCATCTTAGCAAAGAACGCGTCGCACTTGTCTTTAAGCTCCTTAACCGTCTTAAACTTCATGGGCCTACCCGCTGCCATTGTTTACTTCCCACCCTTACAAGGCATCTTCCCGCCCTTCATCGGAATTTTGCTGCCTTTAG
>Ga0172380_10002701_pt1 | contig 26514 bp, 14 predicted proteins | sample Leawe162metaG_FD_119747 | JGI IMG/M metagenome (GOLD analysis project Ga0172380, IMG submission 119747) | Leachate microbial communities from a municipal landfill in Southern Ontario, Canada - Leachate well 162 metaG | ecosystem: Engineered > Solid waste > Landfill > Unclassified | place...
GTGCCGCTGTTGTTCAGCGAGTCCTTGGTACCGCGCAGATCGATGTCGGAAGCGGCGATCAGGCTGCCGGTGGGCCGCAGGTCGCCGTCCTTGGGCCGGCGCAGATAGACCTGGGGCACGATGACTTGGGTCACGCTGCCGTCGGGCAGGGTGACGTTCTCCGTCTGCAGCCAAACGATGTCGGTGGTGAGCAGGGCCATCTGCTCGGCGCTCAAGGCCACACCCGGGGCGAACTGGTATTGCTGGGCGTACGCCACGCCGGCGTCCATCAGCGCCTGGTACTCGGTCTCGGTGGCGCTGTAGCCGGAGAGAAAACGGCGGCCGGTTAGCGCCATGATCTGATCGTCGATCTCGCGCTGCTCGGCAAAGCCGTCGCCGTAACGTTTGCCCAGGCGATCGGGGTCCATGTTCAACTGCTGCAGGAAGTAGGAACTGCCGAGCCAGGTGCGCTCGTCGGTGAAGGCCGGGTCGGTCTCGACGAGGTAGTGCGCGCCGGGCGTGCGATTGATGTGGAAGAGCAGGGAGGCCGGCGCCACGACCGGCGCGCTCGAGGTCAGCGTGATGGTGTTGGGGCCGGCGAGGTTGATCCCCGCCGGGCCGCTGACCTTGGCGGCAGGCGCGACGTTCGCGCCCTGCAGTTGCACCGTGGCGTTCTTGGGTTGGACCCCGACGAAGGTGAGCGGCGAGGTGGTGACGAGCGTGGCGAACTGGGTGTGCACCGTCGCGATCGCCTGTTGCTGGCCGCCGCGCGTGGCGGCGGCGATGACGCTGCCGGGCAGGGCGTCGTGGAGTAGCGGCCCGCTGAGACCGGCGGTGCTGGCCGCGTCGGAGGCGACGCCGTTGGTGTGTGTGCCGCTCACGCCGGCGCCGTTGGTCGACGCTATGTTGACCTTGCCACCGTCTGTCGGCGGGCCCGTCTTGATCGGATGGGTCGGGTCGCTATTGGGTGCCGCGCCGTCTACGCCACCCGGGCTTACATCCCCCGTGGCGCCGCTGCCGCCGGACACATGGGTGTCTGCCGGGGTCACGCGCTGCGATGGCACGTCGATGCCGTTCACCGTGCCCGCCGTTCCGCCGCCGTTCACCGTGCCGCCGTTTAGCGGGCTGTTGATGCTAGCGGTCGCACCTGCCAGGTTTGCCTGGGCGGGCAGGATGACGGCGGCGGGGCCTCGCCCGTCGATGTTCACGCTCGCCGCGGTCGCGCCGGGGATGGGTACGAGGACGTCGCCGACATGCAGGGGCCCCGTCGGGCTCGCGTCGACAGATGGCGGCGCCACGGGGGTGATGGGCAGATTGAAACTGCTGATGATCGCCGGCTCGCTGTAAGGAGTGGGCTCGGTATTTTTTCTTTCCTTGCTGCCATGGAATCCGCCGTGATATTCGGTAAAGCTGAAGAACCACTCTCCGGTACCGGCGGTTTGCATCGTGCCCTGGGTTGAAATGTTGTCCGGGTCTCCGCTGTGGTCGAGCGTACCGCCGGCGTTGATGAGGCTATCTCTGTTGGTTACCGAGCCCACGAGGTTCATGTTGCCGCCAGCCACTATCTGTCCGGGCGCGCTCGCGAGGACCTCGGTCGTGGTTACGGTCTGCCCGGTGATGTGGTATTCGAACCAGGTGCCGAAGTAGCGGCTCGCGAGATCGGTGTTGAAGGCGGAAATCGCGACGTTGAGCTCATCACCCTTGACATCGCGCGTCACCTGGTAGGCGTCGTATGCCTGCCAGTAGTCCCAGCAGCCGCCGTCGTAGATGCGCTCAGCAACCCCTTCGGCACCAGCCACCATGCAGCTGCCGTACTCCGGCGGCGGGTTGGGTGGTGGCGGCGGGGGCGGCACGTTGAGCAGGGCCCAGACAGGATCGTCGTAGGGACGATGCTGCGCCGGCACCGGAATGTCGTTGATGTCTGTGGTGGCTGGGGTCTCCAGCCACATGGGTTCCGCGCCGAAGCTCGCGAAAGGATAGCGGTCGCTGGGCCTCACCATGAAGCCACCGCCCAGATTGGCGCCGGGGAGATAGACAACTTGATCGCTGCGGTACTTGGTCGGATCGTTATTGGGTTCGTCGTTGCTCTGGTAATAGGTGAGATTGACTGGCTCGGTGTGAGTCGCGAGTTGGGTCTGCAGTCCCGCGTTGGTGTTGCTCACGCCACCCGTGATGCTGAGGTCGTAGGCGGCACTGACCATGCCGCCGTTGTTCCTGAGATTGCCTGTCAGGGTCATGTCGCCCATGCTCAGGAGCTGGGCGTTAGGATCGTTGTTGAGGCTAGACGCGGCGATGGAGGCGGGACCGATGCGCGAGGCGATCACCGCCAAGCTCTTGTTGTTCAGCGTCTGGGCCTGGATGTCGATGACGTCGCCGTAGATGCGCCCGGCGTTGTCGAGCTGGGTGGCATCGATATGGGTCCTACCACCGCTGGCATCGATCAGACCGTCGTTGGTCAGGGTGCCCGAGGCCTTGAGATCCAGCGTGTTGCCGAGCAACTTTGCAGTCGCGGCATTGGTGAGGTCGTGCACGTCCAGGCGCAAGTTCTGCTGCGAACTCACGGTGCCCAAGTTCGTATAGTTGCCGCTGGTGCTGATCGAAAGGTCGCCGTTGGCGCCCAGAGTGCCGGTGTTGGTGTAATCGCCGTTCATGGCGATCGCCAGGCTGCCGTTGGAGGCGAGCACGCCGTCGGCGCTGAAACTCGGTGTGCGTACCGTCAGGCTGGCTGCGGCATCCGCGCGGCCGCCGCTGTTCTGGAATCGCGGCGCATCGATGCTGACGCTGTTGCCGCCGATCTGACCCTGCTCGTTGCGGAGCAGGTCCCTGACCTTGAGATTCACGTCGCCCCGGGCGACGATGGCGCCGTTGCTGTTGTTTATGGTCTGGGCGTTTATGGCCATGTTGCCGCCGGCCAACAGGCCCTGGGTGTAGCCGTCGGTCCGGGTGTTGCTGTTGTCGATGACGTCGATGTTCAGCGTTGCATTAGCGCCCGCGAAGACCGTGCCACCGCTATTGTCCAACAACGGCGAGGTGATGGTCAGGTCCGTACCGGCACTGATGTTGCCCCCGCGGTTGGTGAGTTTGTCGTTGGCCTTGATCTTGACCCCGCCCAAAGCGAGGAGCGTTCCGTTGCTGTTGTCGATCTCGCTCGCCTCGACATCTAGCTTGCCGCTGGCGCCGGTGTAGCCGTTCGTCTGGTCGAACAACCCGGCCTTGATGCTGATATCGCCCCGGCTGACGATGCCGAGCTCGTTGCCGCTGTTGCGATTGTTGAGCCTATTGCCGTTGGTGTCTATGCTTATGCCGCCGCCCGACTCGATGACACCTGCATCGTTGTTCAAGGCGCCGCTGGTGATGCTGACCGCATCCAGGCCGGAGATCACCCCGCCGGCGTTGTTCAGCGGCTGCAGCATGGTGTCGATCGCTATCTGCTTCCCCTGGATCAGGCCGGTATGGGCGCTGTCGAGGGCTGTGTTGTCGAGGGCGCCGGTGTTGACGGCAAGCGCTCCGAAGACAGCGCTCAGCGTACCGCCGCGATTGTCCAGGCTGGCGCTGCGCAAGTTAATGCCGCCGGCGTTGCTCTGCAGGATGCCGCCGCTATTGTTCAGCGCCCCGCTCAGGCTGTCGATGCTCAGGTTGTCCTGCGCGGCGATGACGCCGCCGCTACGGTTGTCGATACCCAGGGCCGAGACGCTGGCGCTAGCGTTGGCGAGCATCGCACCGCCGCGGTTGTCGAGCGCACCGGCGAGCTCGACCTGCAGCGCCTGTACTGCGCTTACCGTGCCGGTCCGGTTGTCCAGCGTCAGGCCGTGGAGGCTGACGCCGCCATTGCTGATGATCTTGCCGGCGCCGCTGTTGTCCACCGCGCCGCTGGCGTTCACGCTCAACTGTCCGTTGGCCACGAGCAGGCCTTGCCCGTTGTCGAGCTGACCGGCGTTGATGGTCAGGGCGGCGCCGGAGGAGACGGCGCCGTGGGCGCTGTTGTCCAGGTGCGCCACGCCCAGCGTGACGTTTCCGGACTTGCTCAGCAGCGTGCTGCCGCGATTGTCCAGCAGGCCGGCAGTGGCGATGTCCAGCGCACCCCCGGCCTGTATGATTGCGGACCGGGTAGCGGATGCAGTGTTGGCGATGCTGCCAGCCCGCATGGTGGCGGTGCCCGCGGAGAGTATCTTGCCGCCGCTGTTGTCCAGCGCGCCGGCGCCGGCGTCGACCAGCAAGTCGGAAGCGCCGGCGATGTTGCCGTCGCTGTTGTTCACTCCCTGGGCGACGATGTGCGCCGCGCCCGCGTTGCTCACCAATTGCCCGCCGCTGCTGTTGTTCAGGTCGGCGCTGAGCGCGACGCTGACACCGCCGCCGGCAATGATGTTGCTGCCGCGGTTGTCGAGGTTGCCGCCGCGCAGGCTGATGCTGTCGTGGGCGTCGATCTCGCCGGTCCGGTTGTCGATGCTGCCGGCGGCGATGCTCATGCTGGACTGGTTGCTGTAAGCCAGGCCGTGATTGCTGTTGTCGAAGCGACCGGCCTTGGCATCGATGCTGACCGCGCTGTTGGCGGCGATGGTGCCGCCGCGATTGTCGATGCCGGCGCCGCTCACGCTCAGGCCATCGACGGCCTGCAGGTGGCCGTTGTCATTGTTGAGTAGGCCGCTGCCGGCGTCGAGGGTCAGATTGTTGGCGGTGAGCGTATAGCCCTGGGTGCTGATGCCCTCGGCGCGCAGCGAGAGATCGCGGCCGAAGCGGATGCTGAGGCCGGGCGCATTGAAGTCGAAGGCATCGCTGGTGGCGAGGCTCAGATTGCGGCCCGCCAGAAGCTGCGCGTTGCGGCTCTCGGCGTGGCCCGCGGTGAGTATCGTGAGATCGACACCCGCCGCGAGCGCGGCGTTGGCGTAGAGCAGAGTCTGGTCAGCGGTCAAGCTGAGGTTGCCGGGTGTGGTGACGCTGGCGCCGCCGGCGTCTATGCTGCGGCCGCTGACGCTTATGTCGCTGTTGGCGGCGATCGTGCTGCTGTTTAGCCCGATTGTGCCGCCGCTGATGCGGATATCCTGGCCCGCCTTGATGTCGCTCGCGCTCGCATCGAGCGTGCCGCTGCCGGCATCGAGGCTGACGCCGGCGCCTGCTTCGATGCGGATGTCCGCCGCGTCTATGGTCTCGGCGCGGACGCTGAGCCTGCCGCCCGGGCTGAACTGATTGCCGCTGATGCGCACGGTCGCGCCCTTGAGAGCCAGGTCGCCGTTGGCGGCGAGTGTGCCGCTGCTGTTGTCGAGCATGGCACCGGCGTCCAGCGTCAGGTTCTGGCCCGCAACGATGCTGGCACCGCTGCTGTTTACCAGAGAGGTGGCGGTGAGCTTGGCCGAGTCGGCTGCGCTGATCTGACCGGCGGCATTGTTGAGCGCGCCGCTCGCGAGCGTAAGATTGCCTCCCGAGAGGATGGCTCCCTGGTAGTTGGTCAGGTCGCCGCTGCTCCTGATGTCGAGATCCTGCTGCGCCACGATCTGACCCTGCCTGTTGCCGATGCCGGATGCGCCCGCGGTCAGGCTTACGGCGCCGGTGGCGCCGGTGAGGCCGCCGTCGTTTTCCAGGCCGAGGCCACTGAGGCTGAGATTGCGCGCGGCGAGCAGCCGGCCCTGGCTGTTGTGCACCAGTCCTGAGGCGGCTACGCTCAAATCGCGGCCGGCGGCGATTTCGTTGTTGCGGTTGTCCAGCGAGCCGCTGGCGTTGATGGCGATGTCCTGGGCTGCCGCTATTAGTCCCATGATTCCGTTCGACGCGCCGTTGATGAGGTCGCCGGAGGTGAGCGCGAGATTTCCGCGCGCGCTGTGCACTGCTCCGCCGCTATTGTCGAGCGTGCCGCTGCCGGCATGCAGCAGCAGATCATCGTTGGCGGCGACGCCGCCGCGCAGGTTGTTGAACCCGGCGGTCCTGATCTCGGCGCCGGCGGCGGCGAGCATCTGACCATCGCTGTTGTTCACCGCACCGCCGGTGAGCGTGAGCCTGGCGGCGCTGCTGATCAGGCCGCCTGCGTTGCTCAGCGCGCCGCTCGCTGCATCTATAGTCAATGCACCGTCGACGTGTATCTTGCCGCCGCTGTTGTCCAGGCCCCTGCCGCTCAGGCTGGCATCGCCGCCCGCGGCGATCAGGCCGGCGATATTGGAGATCCTGCCGCCAGCTTGGCCGGCCAGCTTGCCGCCGGCGGTGAGCCGGCTTCCATCGTTCATCCAGTCGCCGGCCGAGGTCAGCGCAACATTGCCGGAGGCCGAGAGCAGTGAGCCGACGCCGCCAAGGGCGTTGCTGTCGATGGACGCGGCGCTTAGGGTCAAGCCGCCCTGAGCGCTGCGGATCTCGCCGGCGCGGGTATCGAGGGCGCCGCCAGCCGCCGCGATCGCGACGTCGCCATTGGCGGCGATCTGCGCCTCGCGGTTGTCCACGCCGGTGGCGCGCACGGTCGCCGTGCCTTGCGCGATGATCTTGCCCGCCCGGTTGTCGAGGGCGCCGGCACCGGCATCGATGGCGAGATTGCCGCCGGACGCGACGCTGCCTGTGCCGTTGTGCAGCCCCTGGCTGCCCAGGCTCAAGTCCTGGCCCGCGGTGATGCTCGCGGCGCTGTTGTCTATGGCGCCGGTGCTGGCGCTGATGACGAGATTGCCGGCGGCGCCGATAGCGCCGCCGCTGTTGTCGACCTCGGCAGCGACTATGGCGGCGTCGCCGCCGGCGATCAGGCTGGCGCCGCTGTTGCTGAGCCTGCCCGAGGCGTTGAGCGTGAGCCCCGTGCCGGCGCTGATATTGCTGCCGCTGTTGTCGACGTCGCCGGTGCTGGCTAGCGACAGCACAGTGGCGGCGATGATGCTCGCGGCCTGGTCGGTGCGGCTGCTGTCGACGCCGCCTGAGACGATGCTGACGCCGGCGTCGCTGCTGCGGATTTCGCCAGCGCGATTGGTGAGGGCAAAGCTGCCCAACTGCAGATCGATTGCGCCGCCGCTCGCGACCTGGCCGGCGTTGTTGGCCAGCCCCTGCGCGACGAGGCTCAACTCGGCAGCGGACAGTATCCTGCCCTGGCTGTTATCGACGTTGCCGGCGCTGGCGAGTTGCAGGCTTAGGCCGCTACTGATCAAGCCGCCGGCGTTCGACGCCGAGGCGGCGCTTAGCGTCAGCGCCGCGTCGCTGATCATCTGCCCCTGGTCGTTCGCCACCTTGCCGCCTGCCGTAAGCGTCAGTGCGCCGCCCGCCAGGACACTGCCGCTGCTGTTGTCCAGCGCACCGGCTACGATTTCGACGCCGGTCATTCCGAGCAGCATGCCGCCTCGGTTGCCGAGGTCGTGACCCGGGGTGGTCAGCGACAGCCGCTGTCCCGATTGCACCGTGCCGCCGCTGTTGTCGAGCGCGGTCGTGCTCAGCGTGATGCCGTTCTCGCTGCTGATCATGCCGCCGCGATTGTCCACCGCGCCCGCAGCGATGCTCAGACCGCGCGCCGCGCCTATCCAGCCATGGTTGTCGTTGAGGTCGCCGCCGCCGGTGCCGATGCGGGCGCTGCCGTTGGTGGCGATCTGGCCATCGCTGTTGTCCAGGCCGACGCTGCTGATCCGCAAGGCGTCCTCATTCTGGCTGGTGGCGAGGATCTTGCCGCCGCGTGCGCTCAGGAGCGCGCCTCCCGCATCGAGCAGCACCGTGTTGCCCGAAACCGTGGCGCCATCCACGCGTATGCCCCGGGCCTGGACGCTGACGCCCATGCCCTCGCCCGCGAGCAGCGCGCCGCCCGAGACGTCAGTCAGACCCGTCGTGGCGATAGCCACGTCGCCGCCCGCGGAGACGATGCCGCCGGCAAAGGCCGACGCTTGCACGCCTATTCTGCCGTTGGCGTAAAGCTGCGAGCCGGCGCCGCGAATTTCTCCGCTGCTGGTCATGCTCAAGGCGCCAGCGGCGTCGAAGCGGCTTTGGCCCATGTTCAGGTCGGCAATAGCGAGGGTGATGTCCTTGCCGCTGGCGACCGCCGCACGATCGAGCGTGGTCTGGCCGCCGTGCAGGGTCAGGCCTCCAGCCGACTGCAGCTTGCTGCCGCTCAGGTCTATCACCCCGCTGCCCGCATCCAGGTTCATGTCGCCCGTGGCGGCGAGCATGGAACTCGCGGCGCCGGCGATCTGTGTCGCTTGCAACTTGAGGCTGCCGCCGGCTTGAAACGCGCCACCAGCCGCGTCGACCGCGGCGGACTTCAAGGACAGATTGCCATTGGCGAAGAGACCACCCAGTGCGCCGCTGTAGTCTTTGCCGCCGCTGTCTATGTCGAGGTCGCCCAGGGCTGCGGCCAGCGTGCCGCGGGTGTTGTCGAGTGCGCCAGTCCTGATGGCCAGTGGTCCCTGGACATAGATGCGCCCATCGCGATTTTTGAGCTCGGTGGCGTTGATGGCCAGAGCCGCCGCGCTCTCTATCGTCCCTGCCGCGTTGTTGAGACCTGCCGCCGTGTTGAGCGTCACGGCCGTGCGGCTGGTGATGCGACCGCCATCGTTGTTGAGCTCGCCCTGGCTTGCGCTCAGGCTCAGCGTGCCGTCCGCGTCGATGATGCCGCCGCTGTTGTCGATGTGCGTGCCGCTCAAGCTGGCGTTGCCGGACGCGCCAATGGTACCGCCGCTGTTGTCGATGTGAGTGCCGCTGAGGGTTGCGTTGCCGCCTGCAGCGATGTTGCCGCCGCTGACATCGAGCGCCGCCGTCGCGGCAATATTGACGTTTGCCTTGCCGGCGATGGTCAGGCCGGGGGCGAGGACGGCGCCGTCGGCGTTGATGGCGACATCGCCGCCTGCGCTGATGCTGCCGTGCCCCAGCGCCAGGTTCCCTCCCGCCTGGATGCGGGTGCCCTGCTGGCTGCTCATCTGCGCGCCGTCAGCGCTGATGCCGACTCCGTTCAAGCTCAGCGCGCCACCGACCGTGATGCTGGCGCCGGCGAGCGCCAGTTCCTGGTCGGCCTGGATGTTGGCGTCCTGCTTGCTGCTTATCTGGGCGCCGTCTGCGCTGATGCTGAGGCCGCTGATATTCAGCGTGCTCCCGGAGATGAGCTTGCCTTGCGCAGATGCGATGGCGCCACTGGCGACAACCGTCAGATCGCGACCGGTGATGATGTTGCCGGCCTGGTTGTCGACCGAGTCTGCGGCAACATTCACGGTGCCGTTGGCCTGTATGGTGCCGGCGGCGTTTAGCAAACGGCCGCTGTTGAGCTGGGCATTGCCCTCGGCGAGGATGAGACCGGCGTTGTTGTCGAGATCCTGACCCTGGGTGTCGATGCTGATGTTGCCCCCGCTCTGCACGCTGCCGCCGGCGTTGTCGAAACCCTGGCTGCGGATTGCGATGGCGCCGGGTGACGCCAGATCGCCGCCACGATTCCTGATCTGGCCGGCGTCGAGTTGCAGACTGCGGCGCGCCTGAAGCAGGCCGCCGCTGTTGTCCAGGAGCTGGCCCTGGGTATCTATGCTGGCGCGATCGTTCGAGGCAATAGTGCCGCGGCGATTGTCTATGCCATGCGCCGTGATGCTGAGCGTGGCGCCACTGCCGTCGCCGCCCGCGGCGCCGACGGCGACGATTTCACCGCCGATATTACTCAAGCCGCCGGCGCCGGCATCGAGCGCAACGTTGGCGCCAGCCACAGCCGCGCCGTCGGTCACGATGCCGTTGGCGCGCACGCTGACATTGCCACCGGCGAGCAGACCGCCGGCGCTGATGTCTGTCGTTTGCGCGGTGCTGACGCTGACATCCTTCAGCGCCGAGTAGAGACCGCCGCGCACGGTATTAGCCACGAGGTCGAGGCTGCCGCCGGCGGCGACGCTCGCGCCGGCAGCCTGCAGTTGTTCGAAGCGCAGTTGGACGTTGCCTGCCGCTGCCAAGCGCGCATCGCCGAGATCGGCGTCTAGGGCGTCAACGCTGAGGTCGGCATTGGTTCTCAGCTGCGCCTGGCGTGCCGACAAGGCCGCGCTGCTGGTGGTCAGCGCGCCCTGGCTGTCGACCGAGCCGCCATCGAGCGTGATCTTGCCGGTGAACTGCCACAGGGTGGTGCCGCCGCCGCTGATTTGTGCGCTGTTGGCGAGCAGGTTCGTGCCCGTAAGGCGCAATGCTCCTCCGGCGTTGATGGCCCCCTGGCGCGCGCTTACCTCGCCGGCCTGTAGCGAGACATCGCCCTGGCTCAGCAATTCGCCCTTGTCCAAGCTCAGTGCGCCAGTCGTGAGCTTCAAGCCGGCGACGGATTGCAGGCTGCCGCCGTCGCTGGCGAACGCTGCCGAGTCCAGGGTCATGCTGCCGCCTGCGGCAATGCGCCCACCCTGATTGAACAGTGCACCGGACGTCTGCAGCTTGACATCGCCAGCGGCGACGATGACGCCCGGCTTGCCGCTGCCAACTGAGTTGTCGACACTCGCGGCATTGATCATGACGCCGCCGGCATCGCTGTCTATGATGCCGCCGGGATTCTGCAGCGACGCGCTGCCGGTATCGATGCCGATCGCGCCCTTCGCGTAGAGGACCCCGGCGCTGTTGTCCAGGCCCGCGCCTTTTATCGTTAGCTTGCCGGCGGTATCGATCAGGCCGCCGTTATTGTCCAAGGCGAATCCGCTGAGGAGGAGATCGTCATCGGCGTAGAGCTTGCCCTGGCGGTTGCTCAGGCGGCTCAAGTTCAGCAGTGTCGCGTGCGGCGCCGCGATGGTGCCGCCGTCGTTGGTGAGGGTAGCACTGCGCAGGTCGAGGCGCAGCGCGCCGTTGCTGGCCAATTGGCCCTTGCTGTTGTCCACGCCGGTGGCGCTGATGCTCAGCGCGTCGCCGCTGGCGCTGGCGAGGATGGCGCCGGCGCGATTGTCCAGCGCCGCGCTGCCGGCATCGAGGCTCACCCGGGGTGCGGCAATCGATGCCGCGGCGGTGCTGATGCCCTGGCCTTGGAGCGTCAAGGCGTTCTGGCCCTCGACGACCGCGCTGCCCAGGTCCAGCCCGCCCCGCGCGGCGATGATCAAGTCGTGGCTGGCCGCGAGCACCGCTTTGCGGCCCAGCGCGGTGGTCGCGCTGAGCGTTAGGTCGCCGCCGCTCAAGGCTTGCGCCTGATCGAGATTGAGGCTACCCCCGGCGATAGTGAGTCTGGTTGCGCCCGACAGCTTGGCTTGGGTCAGATCGATGTCCTTGCCCGCCAGCTTGAGCCGGGCTCCGCTGCTCAGGGTGGCCGCCGCGGCAGCGATCCGGCTTGCGCTCAGGCTGAGGTCCCCCTGGGCCGCCAGGCTCGCGCCAGGAGCTGCCAAGGACTTGCCGCCGGCGATGTCGAGTTGGCCGAGTGCGCTTGCCTTAGCAGCGCCGAGGTCTGCCGCATCGGCGGACAGGCGCAGATCACCAGCGGTGGCCAGTTGCGCACGCTGCGCCGAGAAGGCGCCGATGCTCGCCATGGTGAGATTGCCGGCGGCCGCCAGTTGCGCGTCGTCGGCAACGATGCGTTCGCCCCTCACCTTGAGCTGGCCCGAGGCGGCGAGCTTGCTACCAACGATGCTGGCATCGCCGCCAGCGGCGCTGAGCGTGAGGTCGCCGCCGGCATCGGCGCTGCCCGCCACGTGACGCAGGCCGCCGCTGCCGGCGAGGACGGACAGGTCCTGGTTGGCGACCAGGCGCTGGCGGTCAAAATCTACGCTGCCGGCGGTGAGCGACAGTCCGCCCGCGGCAAGCAACTGGCCGCCGCTACCAGAGATGCTGGGCGCAGACAGGATCAGGTTGCCGGGCGAATAGACCGTGCCGCTGTTGACCATGCTCGAACCGATGTTCAGCGCGAGAGGCTGGTCGCTCGCCAGTTGGGTCATGCTGCCGGTGTTGGCGAGCGTGGGCGCATCGAGGACCAGATGCCGGCCGGCCTGCATCGTGCCGCTATTGATCAGGCCCCCTGGGGTACCGACGAAGATATCCTGTTCGGCCTGGGTCTGGCCACTCAGGGCCACCTTGTCGGCGCCGAGCTTGATGCCCTGCTTGGCGTAGCCGTCCCTGAGGGTCAGGTCGCCCTGGACGCTGAGATCCAACGCGCCGTCGAGCACGGCGATCCGCCCCTGGCTGTTGACGCCCAGGCCCAACTCGTTGGCCACCAGGTAGATCTGGTTGACGTACATGCCGCCCAGGCGGGCGACATCGATGGCGAAACCGGGGGCTGGCCCGGTGCCTTGCTGTGACAGGGTTGACAGGTCGCCGTAGAGCACCCGATTGGCGCCGGTTACGAGATTCAGGTGGCGGGCATAGACTTCGCCATCGAAGATCAGGCCGCGCGCGATCAAGTCGAGCTGATCGAGGCTCGCCGCGTTGAGCCCGGCAGCACCGATATTGATCACGCCCTGCCGCACGTCGAAACCGGAGAGGCCGCCGCCGGGAGCGAACTGCGGTTGGCCGGTGGTTAGCGTGGCACGACCCGAGGTATTGAGAAAGCCGCAGCCGTCGCAGCTGATGCCGTTGGGATTGGCGACGACCACGTCGGCGGCTTGGCCGCCCACTTCTATCATGCCCTTGAGTGCGCTGGTCTGGATGGAATTGACTTCGTTGACGATGAGGCGCGCGGCGGTCTTGCCGTATTGCAGGTTGCCGTTGATCCAGCCACCGAGCTGCGTTGGCACTCTCGCCGTGCTGTTGTTGAGGATCAAGCCTTCACTGCCGACGTTGAACTGTTCGTAGATGTTGTGCGACACGCCCTGTGCCGAGGGCGGCGCCAGCAAGACCAGGGGCACGCCGTTGGCCGCGCGATCGATCAGCGGCTGCTTGCCTATCGGGGCATTGGTAGCGCGCGTCAGGGGCACCTGTTGCGCCGCCGCGGGCAGGACGGACCAGAACTGGGCCAAGACCAGGAGGCGGGCAATCCAGACTTTCCATGCGGGGCTAACCATGGTCGATGTCCTCAAAAGCTGTAGCTGACGCTGAAATAGACGTTGCCGCGAGTCTTCGGAAAGTTCGCCGGCTGGAGAAGGGGAAAGGCCAGGGCCAGGTCCGCGTTGACGCCCTTGTAGGCGGCGCGCAGGCCCAAGGCGGCGCCGGCGAGGCGTCGACCGATCAGGGCGCTGGCCGAAGGTCCGGAGATGGCGCCCATATCCAGAGCCGCGTAGGGCAAGCACTGCATGCCGAGGTTCTGGCCCCAGGCGGTACCGGCGATGAGTTCGTTGCGCCAGTAGAAACCGCGCTCGCCTTGCAGCACCGTATCGCCATCGAAGCCGCGGACGGTGCCGCGGCTGCCTATGGCGATCTGGTCGATGGACAGCGTCGTGTCCGGCGTCGTCTGCAGGCGCAGACGGCTGTCGTAGCGATAGTCGGTCGCCAGCCAGTGGAAGGGCAGGGAATACTCGGCGCTCAGCGTGGTGATCCTCGGCCGCACGGTGGCGCCGCCCGCAGTCGCCAGCGGCAGATCCTCCTGGGCGTGATTCCAAGCCACACCCTGGCGATGGGCCAGTTCGAGGTCCAGCGTTGCGTTGCCGAACAGCTGTTTATGATTCAGCGCGGCTTCGATGTTGGTCACGCGCCGCCGTTGCACCATCAGTTCGACATCATCGAGATAACTGCGCGAGCGGCGGCTGCTGAGCGACAGGCTGGCCCCGGTCTTGGTCGACGCCGTGCGCCAGGCGGTGTAGCCCCATTTACCTTCAACGCTCTGGCTCGAGCCGCTGGAAAGAAAGCGGGTGGTGGTGCCCTGGACGAACTGCCCGAAGCAGCTGCTGCTGGCGAAGACCGAGAACAGGTGGTAGTCGTAAGGGATGCTGTAGAACAGCGTGGCGCTCTGGCTGCGGTGTTCGTGGCTCGGTTGCGTGACGTTGGTGTTGACGCTCAAGTTGAGCAAGTCGTTCCAGCCGGAAGGATTGTCCAGAACTACATTCACCGCGGCATTGCCGCGTCCGAGGGCTTTGCTGCCGCTGTTGTCCATGCTGGCGCCGCCGTGCAAGCGATCGAGGAGCTTGCCCTGCTGGCGCTCTATCACCAGAGTGCTGGTATCGGGCAGTGCCCCCGGCTCTATGCGCGTGACCACTCGTTGACTGGTCAGACGCTTCATCTGCTCGAGGCCTTGCTCGATATCGCGGATGTTCAGGGGCTCGCCGAGCTTGACCGGCATGGCGTTGCGCCAGGTGCCCCAGGCACTGGCTTGCGCTGCCTCTTCGATCACTACGGCGCCGACCAGCCCCGGGTGCAGCACGATCTCCAACTCGCCGTTGCTCAGGTTCTGTGCCGGCAAGGCGACGCGCGAAGTGACATAGCCGCGTTCGACCAACGCTTGATCGAGCGTGCTGGCGATCATCGCCAGGCCCCTGACGCCGACGCACATGCCGGACAACTTGTCGACTCTGGCAGTGATGCCGGCGAAACGCTCCGCACGCTTGCCCGTGAGCTTGACGGTCTTGATCACGAAGCAAGGCGACTCGGCGGGAAGCTCCCCCAGTTTGGCCGATGCTGCCGGCGCCTTGAGTTCCGAGGGCGCGCGTTCCATGCCCTGGCGGCGTTCATCGACGCGTTCCTGCTCTCGCCGCTCCATCTCCTGGCGCACGGCGTCGGGATCCGACGTCGCTGCGAGACCTGCCTCGGCGAGCAGCAGGTAGCACAGCGTCACCAGCCAAGCCAGTCCGACAACGTGTATCTTATGAGAAGCCCGCATCTATGCACCCGCACCCGTAGCAAGCGTCACGGAAAGAACAGACGACGCCATACTATGCATTGTGCATAGACCGACGTCATCGTGCAAGATGTTTTTTCGGCCGATAGCGGCGACACAGCCGCCGCCTATGACTACCTCTCTAGGACGAAAGCGGGGCGTTGCCGGGCTGCGCGCGAAAGTGGTGGCCATTCTCCGGCGCGGGTCTCCGCGATCGGACGTACATCGCCGCCTTAGGATGCGGTCGTGGCGAAGCGTGGAGTTGGCGCGCCGCTGTTGTCCGGGTTCGCCTGGCAGCGACCGGTCTGCGAGCTAGGTCTTCTTCAGCTTGCTGGTCCAGCGCCTGTAGAGCGTGTCGGCGATCGCGTGCATCGCCTCCAGGCGCGTTGCCATCTGCTGCTGCATGGCCGACGGTTGTTGCACCCCTGGTCCAGGGTGGGCGGCGATCTCGCGGGCGCCAATCGCACACCAGGCTTCAATCATGTCCTGCGTCATTTCGACGTGGCATTGCAGGGCGAGATGTGGCCCGAGGGCGAAGGCCTGATGGGCGCAATAGGGACTGGAGAGGATCAGCGCGGCACCCTGTGGCAGGCTGAAGGTTTCGCCGTGCCAATGGAAGGCGAGAAAACTCTTCGTGCCGCCAAACCATTCGCGTGCGATGGCGCTCTCGCTCACTTGGACCTCGCCCCAGCCGATCTCCCGAATCGGATTGCGCGTTACCGTGGCTCCCAGCGCCTTGGCCATCAATTGACCGCCCAAGCAATGGCCGAGCACCGGTAGGTCGAGCTTGACCGCGGCGCGTATCAGCGCGCACTCCTGGTCGACCCAAGCCAGAGGATCGTTGACGCTCATCGGCCCACCCATGAAGGCCAGGCCGCTGAATTCATCCGGCGTGGCAGGCACCGCTTCTCCGCTGTCGATGCTCACCAGCTTCCAGGGCAAGTCGTGGCGTTCGAGGAATGTGGCAAAATAGCCCGGTCCCTCGCCTGGGCTATGACGGAAGATCGCGACAGGCTTCATGTCCACTCTCTCGAGCAATGTTCGTTGTCATTGTATCGCGCTCGGCGTCTTGCTCGCTGCGGCGGGTGATGTGCCGGCAACCGAAGTGGGCGTGGTGGGGCTATTCCCGGGCAAGGCAGTGCTGGTCATCAACGGTGGCAGGCCTCGTACCCTGGTGCTCGGCGAGAAGACCGGCGAAGGTGTGCGCCTGCTGGCGATCGAGAATGAGGCGGCGCTGCTGGAGATTGACGGCAAGCGGCGCAGTGTGAGCCTGGGCGGGCAGGCCTTCGTCGGTGGTGGCGAGGGGCCGGCGGCGACGCACTTTACTGCCGATGGGCGTGGCCACTTTTTCACCCTGGGTAGCGTCAACGGGATCAACGTGCGCTTCGTGGTCGATACCGGTGCTTCCGTGGTTCTTCTTGGCGCAAGTGATGCCCTGCGGGCAGGTATCGATTTTCGCAAGGGTGAGCCCGCCATTACCATGACTGCAAATGGGGCGGTCCGCGTCTGGAACGTCAAGCTGAATACCGTGCGGGCCGGCGATTTGACGCTGCATGATGTCGATGCCGCGGTGCATGAACAGGACCTGCCGGTGGCTCTGCTCGGCATGAGCTTTCTCAATCGCATGGAAATGCGCCGCGATGGCGATACTCTGACCCTGAGGAAGCGCTATTGATGGCGGCCGATCCGAATACCGTACCCAGCGCCCTCTGGTTGCGTCAGCGCTTTGCCGGTGGCGGCAACGAGACCTCGGCGGAGGTGAGCGAGCCGACAGGGCCTACGCAGGAGTTGACGCGGGCCGCGGTGCTGGTGCCGTTGGTAGTGCGCGACAGCGGCATCACCGTGCTGCTCACGCAGCGCACCGCGCACCTGCGCGATCACGCTGGTCAGATCAGCTTCCCCGGCGGGCGCTGCGAAGACAGCGACACTTCGGTGGAACACACGGCACTGCGTGAAGCGCAGGAGGAAGTCGGCCTTGATCCGGCGCAGGTTGAAGTGCTCGGCCTGCTGCCGGAATATCGCACGGGCAGCGGATTTTCCATCATGCCCGTGGTCGCGTTGGTGCGGCCACCGCTCAATTTGAAACTCGATGATTTCGAGGTGGCGGAGGCTTTTGAGGCGCCGTTGTCTTTCCTTCTCGATCCGGCCAACCGGAAACGCCACAGCATCGACCATCAGGGGGGCCAGCGTGAATATTGGGCCATGCCCTGGGAGGGCTACTACATCTGGGGCGCGACCGCCGGCATGCTGGTAAGTCTGCAGCTTTTCCTCTCGGAGAGAGACTGATATCCAGCGCTGTGGTATCTTCCCAGGATATCGCGCCGGCCCAAGGCAATCGCTGTTTCCTCCGCATGGCACTGTTTTCCATCATCGTCGCGCTCATTCTCGAGCAGATCAAGCCCTTTGCCCAAGGGCGCTATGTGGCATTGCCATTGAAGCGCTACGCCTTGTTTCTTGAGGATCGTTTCAACGACGGAGAGGCGCGCCACGGTACGGTGGCCTGGGTCATCGGCGTCCTGCTGCCGACGGTCGCTATGCTTCTGGTGCAATGGCTGCTCTTCGCGTTCGAGCCGGAGTGGGCGCTCCTGCTCAATGTCGGCGTTCTTTATCTGACCATGGGCTTTCGCCAGTTCAGCCATTTCTTCAACGACATTCATCTGGCGCTGCGCATGGGCGAACTCGACCGCGCGCGCAAGCTCCTCGGGCAATGGCGCGGGCACGACGTGGCAGCGGACCAACTCAGCTCGAACGAGGTGGCACGCCTGGCGATCGAGGAAGCCTTGGTGGCGTCCCATCGCTACGTGTTTGCGCCTCTGCTCTGGTTCATTGTGGCCGGCCCGGCGGGTGCGCTGTTTTACCGTCTCGGATTGGTTTTCTGCGAGCAGTGGAAGCGGCCGGCGCATGGCGACTTCGGTCGCTGGGCCGTACGCGCGTTTGCCTTGATCGACTGGTTGCCAGCGCGAATTTCCGCCGCCGCTTTCGCCGTGGTTGGCGATTTCGAAGATGCCGTGTTCTGCTGGCGAACCCAGGCTGTAAGTTGGCCCGATGCCGCTTCCGGTATAATACTGGCCAGTGGCGCCGGGGCGCTCGGAGTGCGCCTGGGTGCGCCCATCAGTGATGCCGGAGGCCTGCTCGAGAGGCCGGAACTGGGGCTCGGTGATGACGCCGACCCCGATTTCATGCGCAGTGCCATCGGCTTGGTCTGGCGCACCATGGTTCTGTGCCTGCTGCTTCTCGCGCTGTTCTGGGTAGCCAGCTGGGTTGGAGCGTAATTTCAACAGGAGATGGAAATGGCAGAGAAACGCGAAGTAGTGGTGGTGAGTGCCGTGCGTGCGCCCATCGGCAGTTTTGGCGGAACGCTAAAGGATCATTCCTCGACGGCGCTCGGCGCCCGTGTGGTCAAGGAAGCGATCGCTCGCGCCAAGATAGATCCCGCCCGCATCGGCCATCTGGTCTGCGGCAACGTCATTCACAGCGAACCTCGCGACATGTACGTTTCGCGCGTCATCGCGCTCGATGCAGGCATGAGCAAGGAATCCTGCGCACTGACCCTGAATCGCCTCTGCGGTTCCGGCTTGCAGGCCATCGTCACCGGCGCCAACGCCATCCAGCTTGGCGACACCGATTCCGCTGTGGGCTGCGGCGTCGAGACCATGAGTCGTGCCGGTTACCTGCTGCCGAGCGGGCGCTGGGGTGCGCGCATGGGCGATGCCAAACTGGTGGACATGATGGTGGGCGCTCTCACCGATCCGTTCTCGCCTAACCACATGGGCATCACGGCCGAGAACATCGCCGAACAATTCAAGATTTCCCGCGCTGACCAGGATGCCTTTGCGCTGGAGAGCCAGAAGCGCGCCGTTGCGGCGATTGCCGCTGGCCACTTCAAGACGCAGATCGTGCCTATCGAGATCCAAACGCGCAAAGGCACCGTGTTGTTCGACACCGATGAGTACCCGAAAGCCGACGCTTCGGCGGAAGGCTTCGCCAAGCTTAAGCCGGCATTCAAGAAGGACGGAACGGTGACCGCCGGCAATGCATCGGGTATCAATGACGGCTCGGCCGCTGTCGTGCTAATGGAAGCCGCCGCCGCGGCGAAGGAAGGCTTGAAGCCGATGGCGCGACTGGTGTCCTATGGGGTCGCCGGGGTCGAGCCTTCGATCATGGGCACCGGTCCCATCCCCGCGGTGAAACTCGCGCTGGCGCGTGCCGGACTGGGCCTCAAGGACATCGACGTCATCGAGTCGAACGAAGCCTTTGCTGTGCAGTCACTGTGCGTTTCCAGAGCATTGGAGTTCGATTCGGCCAAGGTCAATCCGAACGGTGGCGCCGTGGCGCTCGGACACCCCCTCGGTGCCACAGGCACCATCCTCACGGTCAAGTGTCTCTATGAACTGGCGCGCATCGGCAAGCGCTATGGTTTGGTGACGATGTGTATCGGCGGCGGACAGGGTATCGCGGCAATCTTCGAACGTCTGTAGTCACCAGCGGCCGGGGTCCTTGGGACGCCCGGCCGTAAGGCGCTGCAAGTGCAGCAAGCGCCGCGCGTCGATCTTCCCCAGCGCCACCGCCTCGATGACGGCACAGTCCGGTTCGGTCTGATGGCGACAATCGCGGAAGCGGCATTTCCCCAAGTACGGCCTCAGTTCTACGAATCCTTGCTCGATCGCGCCGGCAGGCAAGTGGGCGAGGCCGAATTCCTGCAGGCCAGGGCAGTCGATCAGCGCTGCGTCTTCGTTCAAGCGATAGAGACGAGCGTGGGTAGTGCGGTGTTTGCCCGAGTCGAGCACGGTGGAGATTTCCCGGGTCGCTGCCGCCGCGCCGGGAACTAGCGCATTGATCAGGGATGACTTGCCCATGCCGGATTGTCCGACGATGACCGAGAGCTGACCTGCTAGATGAGGTAGCAGCGGTGTGGCATCGTGACGCGCGGAGATCTCTACCAGCGGATAGGCCAGAGCGGCCAACGGAGCCAGTTGCGTGCGGGCTGCCTGCAAGCGGTCATGGAGGTCGATCTTGTTCAGGACGATGAGGCTGCGCAATCCCTGGCTTTCAGCGGCGACCAATATTCGCGACAGAAGCTCGACGGAGAACGAGGGCTCGGTGGCGACAACCAGAATGGCCTGGGTAGCATTCGCGGCAATTAATTTCTCGCGGTAGGCATCGGAGCGATAGAGCAGCGATTTGCGCGGCAGGTTGGCGAGGATCTGCACCTGGTCGGCGCTAATCCGCTGCACTTCCACCTGATCGCCACAGGCGTAAATGCTCTTCTTGCCGCGAGGGAAGCCGCTGATCCGCTCACCGCCGGTGAGTGCGATTTCATAATGGCGGCCATGAACGGCGACCACCAGGCCTTGCAAGTTGCTGCTCAAAGAGTAAACAGCGCGTCCACCTTGGCAGCGCAAATGAAATCGTTGCGGGAGAGACCACTGACGGCGTGCGTCGTATAGACGACGCGGCATTGCTTGTAGCCGACGAGCAGGTCGGGATGGTGATCTTCGCGGTGCGAGATCCAGGCGGCCGCATTCACAAAAGCCATGGTCTCGTGATAGTTGCTGAAGCGATAGGTTCTGACGATGCAGGATCCCTCGCGCGACCACTGGGACAATTGGCCCAGCAGCGCGTCCGCCTCCTGGTCGGTGAGCGATCTGGCGCCGGCTGCGCAGGGCTGACATTTGGCTGTAGCAAGTTTATCGGGCACGGGCGCGGGCACCGCCTCAATTGCGCTGCAATTGCGCGATGCGCAGCGCTGCTGGTGGATGCGAGTCGTAAAAAAGCGAATGCATCGGGTCCGGTGTCAGTGTCGCGGCATTATCTCGATAGAGCTTGACTAAGGCGCTGACCAGATCTTTGGCATCGGTCTGCATCGCCGCATAGGCGTCGGCTTGATACTCGTGCCGACGTGAGATGTGCGCGAGCAGGGGAGAGACGAGGAAGGTGAACACCGGCAGTGTCAGCGAGAAGAGTATGAGCGCGACGGCCGTACCGTGGGCGGAAACGCCTAGGCCAGCATAGAACCAGGGCTGCTCGATGACCAGGCCGAGTAGATACAGGGCCGCGAGACTCAGTACCGAGAGCAGCGCGATGCGCTGCCATACGTGACGGTGGCGGTAGTGTCCCAACTCGTGGGCGAGCACGGCCTCTATTTCCGTGGCGCCGAGACGGGTGAGCAGGGTGTCAAAGAAGACGATGCGCTTGGCGGCGCCAAAGCCGGTGAAATAGGCGTTGCCGTGCGCGGACCGTTTCGAGCCATCCATGACCATCAGCCCTTTGGCGCGAAAGCCGCAGCGCACCAACAGCGCCTCGATGCGCGATTGGAGTTGGGCGTCATTGAGCGGCGAGAACTTGTTGAACAGCGGTGCGATCAGCGTCGGATAAATCAGCAGCGCCAGGAGGTTGGTCGCGAGCCAGAGCAACCAGACGTAGAACCACCAGTAGTGCCCCATCGCAGCCATTAGCCAGAGCACGGCGAGCAGAACGGGGGCGCCGATCACCACACCCAGAACGGCCTGCTTGGCGAGGTCAGCAAGGTAGAGCGGCAGGGTCATCCGGTTGAAGCCAAATCGGGCCTCAAGCACGAAGGTACGATACAGACTTGAAGGCAGATCGACGACAAAACTGGCTAGCGCCAGGGCGGCGAAAAGGCCCAGACCGTAGGCATAGCCGTCGGCCGGAAACCAGCGCGTCAACAAGGCGTGGAAGTTCTGCAGCAGGCCGCCGTACGTCAGCGCCAGGAGGAGCAGGACGCCTGCGGCAAATTCGGCCAAGCCCAGTCGCGTCTTGGCCTGGCTATAGTCGGCTGCCTTCTGGTGCTCGGCGAGCGAGACATGTGCGGCAAAGGCTTCAGGCACCTGGCCGCGGTGTGCGGCGACATGACGCAGGTGGCGCAGCGCGAGCCATGCGTGCAACAGAATATTGAGCGTCAGCGTGACGAGAAAGACAATGGAGAAAAGGCTGGCGGGGGCCATCTTCATACGGCGGTGATCGCTGGGGAATGTGACAGAATACGCTCTTTTTGGCGCAGGAAATCATGGCACAGGATCAGAACGCCTTGGTTTGGCTCGACCTCGAAATGACCGGTCTCGAGCCGGACCGGGATCGCATCATCGAGATCGCTTTTGTCGTCACCGATGCTGCGCTCAACATTGTCGCGGAGGCTCCGGTCTGGGTGGTGCACCAGAGCGATGCCGTGCTCGACGCGATGGACGATTGGAACAAGAACACCCATGGGAAGACTGGACTTATCGCCAAGGTCAAGGCTTCGGCATTGAGCGAGGCGGAGGCCGAAGCGCAGTGTCTGAGTTTTCTCAAACTCCACGTGCCAGAGCGCATATCGCCGATGTGTGGCAATTCGATTTGTCAGGACAGGCGCTTTCTGGCGCGCTACATGCCCAGGCTCGAAGCCTATTTTCATTACCGAAATCTTGACGTCAGCACGCTCAAGGAGTTGTGCAAGCGCTGGAGACCCGAACTGGCGAAAAAGGTTGTGAAAAGCGGCAAACACGAGGCTCTGGCCGACATCCACGAGTCGATCGAGGAGTTGAAGTTTTACCGCGAGAATTTTCTCAAGCTCTAGTCGTGGTCGCCGCCAGGAGCGTGTCCTTCATCAGCCACGCCGATACAGGCGCAGTCGCTCGCCACGGTCACCGGGTCGATTGCCCTCCCAGATCTTCTGCCAGCCTGCGGGCGCCGGCCCGCCCTTTTCGCTTCCCTGCTCCAGCAATAGGTCACACGCAGCAGCGCCCCGCGCTTCTGCATGCACCGTCTTGATGCCGGCAAAGTAGTTCAGGGATGCCCTCTGGGCAGCTCCAACCCGGCGCTCTAGGATGCATTGGTGCTTTGCTGGCAGCGCCTGCTTCAACGCTACGGCAACGCTGCGATAGCTTTTGCCATAGTCGACCCAGGGCAGCCAAAGCGCTATCACCAGGGTCCACATCAGGGTGATGCCAGCGGCCCAGTGTGTGATTCCGCGCCAGGGAGAGCGAGAACTGGAAATGATGAGCCAGAACCAGCAGAGACTGATCGCGCCTGCGATGATCCAGGGTACGAACCCCGCATAGGCGGTGAATCCTGGCTGCAGACGCGAGAAATTGTTGGCGATCCTGAGCGGGAGCCCAAGGTTGATGGCGCAGCCACCAAGCCAGACCAGCGCCGCGACCAGAGTGAAGGTCATCATGGCGAACCAGTCAAGCGCGTTGGTGGCGCCGCGGCGCAGGCGGCCGACACCGGCTGCCCCGAGCAGAATCAGGGGTACAAGCAGGGGCAGCGCTGGAATGGGACGTGGCTCATAGAAAAGCAACAGGACTAGCAGGGTCGTGGCGCAGCCGACAATAGGTAGCCACAGGCCCGGCAGCTGCAGCCGTGCGCGATGCAGCCAGATGCTCCAAAGGGCTAAGGGCAGCGCCGGCCAGGCGAACCAGCCCAATAGCTCAGCATGGGCTGGAAGCAGGCTTAGCGCCTGATTGTGCGGGCGCAGGCCAAAACCGCTCCACCACGCGGAGAATGCTGTTGGTGCGAGCCAGGCGAGCAAGGCTGGCCACGCGGCGATAAGTGGTAGTGCCACTGCCGCCGCGATGAGCAAGCCTCGGCGTGCCTCCGCCTGGCGCCAATCAGCGCGCGCGGGAAGCAGAAACAGCAAAGGGCAGAGGTTGAGCAGAGCCGGGAGCCCGGCGGCTAGGAAGCCCAGCCCGATTGAGAGCCCGGCTTCGACCCCGGACGCCAGCGTACGGCCTGGCAGGCGCGCGAGAGCGGCGTAGAAACTTGCACTGGCGGCCAACAGGGCGATCTGTGGTTGTGTGTCGTGGATGGGTACCAGCAGACCGAGACTGCCAATTGCGATCAATACGGCAGCGCTTCCTGCTTCCCTGCCATGCAGCCTACTGCTGGCCAGGGCGAGCGAGGCAAGAAAGATGGCGCCGAACATGCCGGAGGCCAGTCGTGCTGCGTCGTGCAGGGGCAGCCACCCTCCGAACAACTTGGCGAAGAGCGCCGCTACCCAGTAGTAGAGTGGCGGCGTCTCCAGCACTACATCGCCGAGAAGATGCGGCAGCAGCCAGTTTCCGTCCCTGAGCATGGTGTAGCTGACGGCGAAATGGAAAGCGTCATCAGTCTTCCATGGATCGTGTCCAGTGAGTCCGGCAAACAGGTAGAGCAGGCATAGGCCTGCAAGCGCTGGCGCGCCCAGCGGTACCTGCAGGGGGAACCGCGGCAGGGAGAGACGCTGCAGTCTGGACATGGACGGCGATCTGCTCAAAAACGAAAAAAGGCAGCCGAAGCTGCCTTTTGCCTTGCCAATACGGGATTACGCCGAACGCTGAACGGTGCCATATTTCTGGCGGAAGCGCTCGACACGACCGGCGGTATCTACGATCTTCTGCTTGCCGGTGTAGAAGGGATGGCAGGACGCGCAGACTTCGATGTGCAGCGGCCGACCCGAGGTCGAACGGGTCTTGAAGGTGTTGCCGCAGCTGCAGGTGACGTCGATCTCGACGTAGTTGGGATGTATGCCTTCTTTCATGATCTGCCCTCTTCGCCGCGCCGCCGGAATTTAGCAGCGGAAAAGCGCGGCATTATCCATCAATTCCCCGTCAAATGCAATTAGCCGCGCCGCATGGCGTCAAAGAACTCGGCGTTGTTCTTGGTTGCCTTGATCTTGTCCAGCAGGAATTCCATCGCTTCCATATCGTCCATGTTGTAGAGCAGCTTGCGCAGCACCCACATCTTTTGCAGCACATCGGGCTTGAGCAGCAGTTCTTCGCGCCGCGTACCCGAACGGTTGACGTTGATCGCCGGGTAGACGCGCTTTTCCGCCATGCGCCGGTCAAGATGGATTTCCATATTGCCGGTGCCCTTGAACTCCTCATAGATGACGTCATCCATGCGGCTGCCTGTATCGATCAAGGCGGTGGCGATGATGGTCAGCGAACCGCCCTCTTCGACATTGCGCGCGGCGCCGAAGAATCGTTTCGGCTTCTGCAGGGCATTGGCGTCGACCCCACCGGTGAGCACCTTGCCTGAGGCCGGTACAACGGTGTTGTAGGCGCGTGCCAGCCGTGTGATCGAGTCGAGAAGGATGACGACGTCCTTCTTGTGCTCGACCAGGCGCTTGGCTTTCTCGATCACCATCTCGGCGACCTGCACGTGGCGTGTGGCCGGTTCATCAAAGGTGGAGGCGACAACCTCGCCCTTGACCGAACGCTGCATCTCGGTGACTTCCTCGGGGCGCTCATCGATCAGCAGCACGATCAGCACCACGTCGGGATGGTTGACCGAGATGGCATGGGCGATATGCTGCATCATCACCGTCTTGCCACTCTTCGGGCTGGACACCAGCAGGCCGCGCTGGCCCTTGCCGATCGGCGCGATGATGTCGATGACGCGGCTCGTTGTGTTTTCCTCGCCACGCATGTCGCGCTCCAGCAACATGTGTTTGTCCGGATGCAGCGGTGTCAGGTTTTCGAAAAGGATCTTGTGTTTGGACGCCTCCGGCGGTTCGCCGTTGACTTTGTCGACCTTGACCAGCGCAAAGTAGCGTTCTCCGTCTTTGGGTGTGCGAATCTCACCTTCGATAGTGTCGCCGGTATGCAGATTGAATCGGCGGATCTGGCTTGGGCTGATGTAGATGTCGTCGGTGCCGGCCAGGTAGGAGGTGTCGGGAGAACGAAGGAAACCGAAACCATCGGGCAGCACTTCCAAGGCGCCGTCACCGAAAATACTCTCGCCTTTCTTGGCGCGATTCTTGAGAAGGGCGAAGATCAATTCCTGCTTGCGCAGACGGTTGGCGCCATCGATCTCGTTGGCGATGGCCATGTCGAGCAACTGGCCTACGTGCAGGACTTTTAGTTCCGATAGATGCATATGGGGAACCTGCTGAAGGTGAGGCGGAGAAATGGAAGGGAAGAACCCGGTGAACGTGTTTGCGGTGTTGGAGATGCTACGGAAAGCAGGTGAACCAGGAAACCGGGTCCAGCCCGCGCGGCGCGCTATTCGCTGCAGTAAAGTCTTATCTTGGTGTCTTTATGGCGAGCGCAGCCAACTTCAGGCCGGACTGTAACGGGATCAGAGATTGCTGTCAATAAAAGCCGCGAGCTGGGACTTGGATAGAGCCCCAACCTTTGTTGCCTCGACGTTTCCGCCCTTGAAAAGCATCAATGTGGGGATGCCACGAACCCCAAATTCGCCGGGGGTCTTTTGATTATCGTCGATATTCAACTTCGCCACTTTCAGCTTGCCAGCATAATCCTTGGCGATATCGTCGAGGATAGGGGCAACCATTTTGCATGGACCGCACCATTCGGCCCAGTAGTCAACGAGTACAGGCAGGCTGGATTCGAGCACTTCGTTCTTGAAAGTTGCGTCCGTCACGTGGTGGATATGCTCGCTCATGGCTTCCTCTTACAGTTAGGTGGTGCCCCGCCGGGGCCGTGGAAAGTGTGGATTCTTGATGTGCTGAGTGAGGCGACAAGGCGTTGGCAGGAGACTGCGACCTGTTTCGATGCGCCTCCATGGAGCCACGCAGGCGACGCACTGGAGCGCCGCCGATGACAACCATATCTTTTGGTGATTCTACAATATTCTTGCCTCTTGTGCGGATTTCGCGCGGACGTACACACGGCGCCGTGGAGAGGCAATGACGCGAAGGTAGTTTACATGCCTCGCCGGGTTTGGTATAGTTCCGCTTCTTCGCTGGCCGAGTTTGTTTGAACAGGCCGCAGCTCTTTAAAAACTCGACAACCGATAGGTGTGGGTACTTGGTTGGGAAGTCGCTGGTAGTGTGTTCGCCTGGACGAGAATCGAAGACAGGTGGGTGGGCTGAAGCCGAGAGGCGGAGGTTTGACGGAAGTTACGCTGCTGGTGACAGAAGAAGACGAAGTGCTCACACGAAGCAGAAAGGTTTCAGCTTTTGTAGAAATATAGAAGTTGGGAACTGAAGA
>Ga0172380_10002702_pt1 | contig 26506 bp, 17 predicted proteins | sample Leawe162metaG_FD_119747 | JGI IMG/M metagenome (GOLD analysis project Ga0172380, IMG submission 119747) | Leachate microbial communities from a municipal landfill in Southern Ontario, Canada - Leachate well 162 metaG | ecosystem: Engineered > Solid waste > Landfill > Unclassified | place...
GCAGACGGTGCATTCCGGCCCGGTGTCGGGCATCGCGGCGAGCGAACACCTGGCCTTGCAGGCCGAACTGGGCAATATCGTCGCCACCGACATGGGCGGCACCAGCTTCGACATCGGCATCGTCGTTCAGGGAGGGGTCAAGTACTACGACTTCAACCCGGTGATCGACCGCTGGCTGGTCTCGATCCCGATGGTGCATCTGGTCACTCTCGGCGCCGGCGGCGGTTCCATCGCCAAGTTCGACCGCATGTACGGCACGGTGCAGATCGGCCCGGAGAGCGCCGGTTCCGATCCTGGCCCGGCCTGCTACGACCGCGGCGGCATGCGGCCGACGGTGACCGATGCCGACCTGCTGATGGGCTATCTCGATCCGGCCAATTACGCCGCCGGGTCCATCGGCCTCAACCTGCGCCGCGCCAAGCAGGCGATTGAGGATCATCTCTGCGACGACCTCGACATGGAGCTGACCGAAGTCTGCCAGCTGATCAAGCGCACGGTGGACGCCAACATGGCCAACGGCATCGCCACCGAGCTGCGCACCCGCGGCTACGAGCCGAAGGATTTCACCATCCTCACTTACGGCGGCAACGGCCCTTTGCACGCTTGCGGCATCGCCGCCGCGCTGGGCGTGGACAAGGTCCTCGCGCCGCCGTTCTCGTCGGTGTTCTCCGCGGTCGGCGCCGGCAACATGAACCAGATGCACATCCACGAGATCAGCACCTGGACCATGCTGTTCGATTCCGGCCGCGCCGCCTTCTTCACCGACTACGCGGCCTTCAACCGCGACGTCGAGGAACTGGAACGCCGCGGCCGCGAAGACCTGCTGCGCCAGGGCATGGAACCCGCCGACATCCGCTACCGGCTCGAACTGGACATGCGCTACGGCAACCAGCGCGTGCAGACGGCGGTGGTCAGCGACCTCACACGGCTGAATTCGCAGGGCGACGTACTGCGCCTGATGAACCTGTTCCACACCCGCTACGGTGAGCGCTTCGGCGAGGGCAGCCAGTCGCCGGAGGCCGGCGTGCGCATCAACACGCTGCGCGTCTGCGCCTACGTCGAGCAGCCGACGGTGCAGTTCAAGAACCTCGGCATCGATCCGGCGAAGAACCGCAGCGTCGAGCCGGTGGGCCTGCGCGACTGCTACTTCGTCGGCCACGCGGGCAAGGTGTCGACGCGCCTCTACGACGAGCGGGCACTGGTCGAAGGCACCCGCATCGACGGCCCGGCCATCGTCACTACCCGCGCCACTACCTATCTGATCGAACCCGGCTGGCGCTACTACGCCGCCGCCCAGGGCGCGGTCTGGTTCACCCGCGGCGGCCACTGAAGCGGCCCCATACGTGGAGAAAATGCAATGACCGACATCGTGAATACCCCTGCCTTGGCGCCTGAAGACCAGGTGCTGCTGGACAAGTTCCTCGCCGACAACCGTCTGTTCCTCGGCCCCGATCCCGAGATCATGCGCAACCACAGCATCGGCCCGCGCACGGCGCTGGAAGAGGAGTTGCTCTCCAAGCCGCTCGATCTGCACACCATCAATCACGTCCGCGGCGTGGTGACGGCGGCGCTCGACGAGAGCTTCACCATGGTCAACCAGATGGGTGCCGCGCCGGGCGCCAAATGGGGCGATCTGGTGACCGCCATCTTCACCGCCAGCGGCGATCTGTCGATCATTGCGCCGCACGGCATCGTCGCTTTCGCCTCGGTCTGCCACTACCCGATCAAGTTCATCATCAAATACTGGATGAACGATCCGACGGTGGGGGTCAAGGAAGGCGACGGTTTCATCCATAACGACGCGCGTTACGGCGGTGTGCATAACACCGATCAGTCGATGATGATGCCGGTGTACTACGAGGGCGAGATCGTCTGCTGGATCAGCTCGACCATCCACGAAGGCGAGAACGGCGCCTGCGAGCCGGGCGGCATGCCGGCGGCGGCGGAAAGCAAGTTCGACGAAGGCCTCAAGATGCCGCCGTTCAAGGTGGTGGAGAACTGGCAGATCAAGCGCGATCTGCTCACCTTCCTACAGAACTCGGTGCGCGACCCCAAGCTGCAACTGGAAGACATGAAGGTCAAGCTGCATGCCGTGATGCGCCTGCGCGAGCGCGTGCTGTCGATCATCGAGCAGTACGGCCGCGACGCGCTGGTGACCACGCTGCGCAAGGGGCTCGAAGACGTCGAAGTCGAGGTCAAGCGGCGCATCAATGAGTTGCCGGACGGCATCACCCGGGTCAACGCCTTCATGGATTCGACCCTGCGCGAGAACGCCATGCAGAAGCTGACCATGGCAGTGATCGTCAAGGGCGACGAGATGACCTGCGACTTCCGCGGTTCCAGCCCGCAGTTCATGAACCGTTCGGTGAATACCAACATCGCCTCGTTCAAGGCGGCGCTGGTCACCGGCTTCCTGCAGAACATCTGGCCCGACCTGCCGCACGGCATGGGCGTGCTGTCGCCGATCAAGGTGGTGAGCGACCGCAACTCGCTGATCGACGCCGACGGCGACATGCCGCAGGCGATGAGCCTGATGCCCTTGTTCAAGGCCTGCACCATTCCCACCGTGCCGCTCAACAAGCTCAACTACAGCCTGCCCCATCGCTACACGGCGACCATCGCGCCGCAGTACGACCAGGCGGCGACCTTCATCTACGGCGGCCTCACCCAGCACGGCGACGTCACCGGCAATTTCTGCGGCGACATCAACGGCTGCGGCCAGGGCGCGCGCTCCAACGCCGACGGCGAGAACGGCTTGTCGCCGGTGTTCGGCTTCATGGCCGATTCGGGCGAGCACGAAATCAACGAGGAGGACACGCCGATCATCCGCCTCGGTGCCCAGCGCCTGGCCACCGACCGCGTCGGTTTCGGCAAGTACCGCGGCGGCCTCGGCTACGAGCAGATCGCCACCATGCGCGGCTCCTACATGTGGGGCTTCATGACCGGCTGCGAGGGCTCCAAGTTCAGCTCCGCGCAGGGCCTGTTCGGCGGTTATTCCTGCCCGGCCTACCAGCTGTGCAAAATCAAGGGCGTCAATGTTTTCGATGTGCTCGACAAGGACACCGGGGCAATCAAGAGCTTCGACATGCTCTACCTGATGAACGAGCAGCCGATCCCCGGCGGCAAATACACCAGCCAGGACATGGGCATGACCTTCGAGCTGTGTAACGAGGGCGAGATCTACATGATCTGCCAGGGCGGCGGCGGCGGTTACGGCGACGTGCTGGAGCGCGACCCCGCGGCGGTGATGAAGGATCTCGCCGAAGAGATGATCTTCCATGAGACGGCGCGCGATATCTTCAAGGTGGTGTACGACGCCAGCAATCTGGTCGTGGATGTCGAGGCGACCGAGGCATTGCGCGCCGCCGAACGCCGCGCGCGCATCGCGCGCGGCAAGCCGTTCGACGACTTCGTCGCCGAGTGGGTGACGGAGGAGCCGCCGGCGCATCTGCCCTATTTCGGCAGTTGGGGCGATACGACCAAGATCTTCGCCAACAACGCCGGCCAGCGCGTGGTGATGGACGCCGACAAGCTACAGGGCGTGTTCATGCCCAATCCGAAGGACGTGCGCATCATGCAGCTGGAGGGCGAGGTGGACGCGCTCAAGGCCTTGCTCGCGGCGCAGAAGGAGTGATGCCATGAGCGATTCGGCGAAGCCCGGAGTGAAGGAAGGCCAGCTGCTGTGGACGCCGCGCCCCGAATTTGCGCGCCAGTCCAACGTCGCGCACTACATGGACTGGCTGCACCGCACCGGGCGCAACAGCCCGGCCGACTATGACGCCCTGTGGCGCTGGTCGGTGAGCGATCTCGAAGGCTTCTGGAGTTCGATCTGGGATTACTTCGAGGTACGCAGCGACACCCCCTACACGCGCGTGCTCGGCGGCAGCGGCATGATGGGCGCCGAATGGTTCGAAGGTTCGCGGGTGAATTACACCGAGCATCTGCTGCGCTACGAGGAGCGCGCCGCCGCGGGCGAGACGGTGTTCCATCACCTTTCCGAGTTCCGCCCGCTGGCGACCATGAGTTGGCAGGAACTGGGGCGACAGGTGCGGATTCTGGCCACGCAGTTGCGCGCGCTGGGGGTGAAGCCCGGCGACTGCATCGTCTCCTATATGCCCAACATTCCGGAAACGGCGGTGGCGATCATGGCCGCCACCTCGATCGGCGCGGTTTGGTCGTCGGCGGCGCCGGAGTTCGGCGTCAAGACGGTGATCGAACGCTTCACCCAGATCGGCCCCAAGGTGCTGTTCGCCGCCGACGGCTATCGCTTCGGCGGCAAGGACTTCCGCCGTGAAGCCGAGGTGCGGCGCATCGTCTCCGAACTGCCGACGCTGGAACGGGTGATCTGGCTGCCCTATCTGGATGCCGGCGGGCCGCTGCCCGACCTGCCCAATGTGCTCTCCTTCGACGCCCTGATGGATCATCCCGATGTGCTGCGCGAGAATTTCCGCTACGAGCGCGTAGGCCACCGCCATCCGCTTTGGGTGGTGTTCTCCTCCGGCACCACGGGGCTGCCGAAGCCGATCACCCACAGCCATGTCGGGGTACTGATCGAACACCTGAAGCTGATGCACTTCCACATCAACCTGAAGCCGGGTTCGACGATGTTCTTCTACAGCACTACCGGCTGGATGATGTGGAACATCCTCATGTCGGCGCTGATGACCGGCGCCGCATCGGTGCTTTACGACGGCAACCCGGCGTATCCCGAGCCGGATTTCCTTTGGAAGCTCGCTGCCGACACCGGTGCCACGTCCTTCGGCGCCAGCCCCACCTTCGTCCAGATGATGGAAAAGGCCGGCCTGCGCCCGGGCGAGCAACACGATCTTTCGCGCATGGAAGGCGTGCTGGTCTCCGGCGCGCCCTGCACGCCGGAGACCTTCGACTGGTTCTACCGCTGCGTCAAGCAGGACCTCTGGGTCACGTCGCAATCCGGCGGCACCGAGATATGCAGTGCCTTCGTCGGTGCAGTGCCGACGCTGCCGGTGTACGCCGGAGAGATTCAGACCCGCATTCTCGGCATGGACGTGCATGCCTGGAACGATGCCGGCGAGGAGATTCACGACGAGGTTGGCGAACTGGTGGTGACCAAGCCTTTTCCGTCGATGCCGATCTATTTCTGGAACGATGTCGACAACAAGCGCTACCGCGAGTCCTACTTCGAGCATTTCCCCGGTGTCTGGCGCCACGGCGATTTCATCCGCATCAACGGCCATGGCGGTTGCTATATCTACGGCCGTTCCGACTCGACCCTCAACCGTTACGGCGTGCGCATCGGCACTGCCGAAATCTATCGCGCCGTCGAGCAGGTGCCCGAAGTGGCCGACAGCCTGATCGTCTGCTGCGAGCTGCCCGGCGGCCATTTTTTCATGCCGCTGTTCCTTCGCCTGAAGCCCGGCAGCGTGCTCGACGACGGCCTGCGCGCGCGCATTGCGGCGAAGCTGCGGCAGGATTGCAGCCCGCGCCATGTGCCCGACCGCCTCTATGTCGTCGAGGCGATTCCCTACACTCTGACCGGCAAGAAGATGGAGGTGCCGGTGCGCAAGATACTCATGGGCTGGCCGCTGGAAAAAGCCGCCAGCCGCGACGCGATGATGAACCCGGAAGCCATCGACTGGTTCGTCCGTTTCGCCCAGGAGTCGATCGATTACCAGTGGCGTTCGGCGCCTGACGCCTGACGCCGTCTGAGTTCCGCTGCAACCTTCCCCGCGCGGCGGTCCGGAGAGGCGGCGGTTCTAATTTCGGCTACTCGAAGTATTTGACCAACTTTTCCAGTTCGTCGGCCGTCTTCTCCAGCTGCTGCGATGCGGCCCAGGCGCCCTGTACTTCCTCGCGGTTCTGCACGATCAGGCTGGCGACCTGATTCAACTGCGCGGCGACGTCGTCCACCGCAAAGGTCTGCAAACGCGCCGCGCCGGCCAGTTCCCGTATCTGTTGCGGCAAGGGGCCTTCATCTGCGGGCGGCTGATCCGGCTCCGCCGCTGCCGCCGTTTCGGTGCGGCGGTCTTCCATCGCGGGCGGGGGCATATCCGGGGTGTCGCCAAAGACGGCCAGCAACTCGGCGGAGATCGGCTCCAGACCGCTGCCCTGCGGTTCGTTCGTCGCTATGTCTGCGATGTCGGGCTGGCCATCGCCCACCGCCGACTGCATCAGCGCTTCGGCGTTTGCCGCCATGGCGCGCAGGCCGGCGCAGGACTCGCCGATCGCATCGATGGCCTGATAGATCCGGTCGTGCTGCTCGTCGGAGTGCTCGGCGAGGTTCATCATGGTCCGATTCAGATTGGCGCACTGCCGGTAGATCGAGTCCGACGACTGCCGGATCTCGTGCATCATCACTTTCAAATGCATCTGCATCACCGTCACGGCCGCCATCACGCGCCCCGGCTCGCCGTAGCCGTCTTCATCGACATGGCCGGACAGGTTGCCTTCGGCGATGTCCTCCAGCGCTAGAACCGCTTTCTGTAGCGGCATGACGGTGGCGCGGAAGAAGAAAATGCCGGCGAAAACCAGCGCCAGGGTGCCGAGGGCGATGCCGGCGACGGCAATTTCGGCGATCGTCCGGTTGCGTTCGGCCACGGCGGTAAATCGTTCGTGGCCTCGCTGCGACAGATGCTTTAGCAGTACCGATACGTCGGCGTTGGCCGTGTCGTAAAGCGGCGTCACGCGATCGAGCAGAACCGTTTCCGCCTGCGGATAGTCGCCGCTTTCGAATGCGCGCCGGGCCTCTAGCAGACCTTCCTGGACGTAGCGGTTTCTCGCTTCCCAGTAGCGGTCGGCCAGTGCTTTTTCCGCCTCGCTCCTGATCCCGCGGGCGTAGGTGTCCCAGAGTCGGTCGATCTCGTTCTTGTTCCGGTCCATCGTTTGTAGGTGGGCGGCCAGCGGGTGATCGTGCCGTGCATCGGGGTGAGTGAGTGGATTGTGGTGCAACGCCAGCACCATCTGGGCGCGGTTGTCGGCCATCAGGAAATTGATGCGACCGATGGTTTGCACCGGGCTCATCTCCTCGTCGTGCAACGACTGGATCGCCGAGTTGGACAGATTCAGGCCGGTGATGCCGAGAATACCGCCGGCGACCATCAGCAGGGTGACGAAGAGGATCCACAGCGGGATGCCGTTCCTGATCGACAGATGCTTTTTCCAGCCGGCGGCCGTGCTTTCCACCAGCGTTTCCGGCGCCTCCGCGGCGCGCGCGTAGGCCGCTTCGGCGCCGGCCACGTCGGCGCGCGAGGGGCAGCGGCGCACCGACATGTAGCCGATGATCTTGCCGTTCTTCTTGATCGGGACGATCTTCGCGTCGACCCAGTAGTGGTCTCCGTTCTTGCAGCGGTTTTTGACTACGCCGTGCCAGGGAAAGCCGCGTTTCAGCGTTTTCCACATGGTTTCGAAGGCCGCCGGCGGCATGTCGGGATGGCGAATGATGTTGTGATTGGTGCCGACCAGTTCCTGTTCCGAAAACCCGGAGACTGCGACGAAATCCTTGTTGGCGAAGGTGATGATGCCCTTGGTATCGGTCTTCGACACCAGGGTCATGGCGGGGTCGAAGAGCTTTTCCTGTCCGCTGACCGGCAAATTGATTTTCATCGCAGTTCCCTCAATTCCGTGGAAGTTGATGTCGGCAAGAAGTTTTCGCCGGTGTGGTTGTGGCGCAGCTGTCCGGATGCCTCATTTTGCCCAGACCCGTTTGATGGTGATCGCCGCCGAGCGGCATTCGGCATACGGCATCAAGCCCACGATTTCGTAGCCCGCTTGTGCCGTTTCGCGGCGGATCGGCTCCGACAGCGCCATCCCGTTCTTTCCGTAGATGCTGTATACGGTTGCCTCCTCGGCTTTGACCGTGGGCTTCTTGAACACGGCGATTTCGCCGCACTTTAGCCTGACCAGGGTTCCAGGCGGAAACAGGCCGATCTGGTTGATCAGCGCGTGCGCTATCTCGCCATCGATCTCCGCGTCCTTTTTGAGGTAGATGTCCTTCAATGCGCTTTGCGGGAAGTGGGCCTTGGCGCGATAGGGACGCGGTTTCACCATTGCCCCGTAGATGTCCGCCACGGCCAGAATTCTGGCTCCGGGGGCAATCAATTCCTGGCGGATACCCGCCGGATAGCCGCTGCCGTTGAATCGCTCATGATGGCCGCGCACGGCCTGGAGCCAGATCGGGTCGGCGACGCCCGCGGCTTCGAGCAGTGCGACGCTCTCGTTGGGGTGCTGCTGCAGGCGCAGGCGCAGGGCGTCCGGAAGCGGTCCGGGGTGGCCGTCCAGTTCGGCCTGGATCCGAATCTGTCCGAAATCCCGGGTCAGTGCGGCGCACACCAGCGACAGCCGCTGGGCCGGATCGAGCCCCTTGCGGCGGGCAATGAGCTCGGTCAATACGGCACCCATCATCTGGTGCACGACGATGTAGGGGTTGTGGTGATCGAGGCTGGGTGCGGCCAGCGCGCTGTCGAGGTCCTGTTCGCAGAGTTCCTGGACCGCGGCGGCGATCTTGCCGATGCGTGCCGCGACGTCGATCTGTTCGGGATTCTTCAGCGCCGTGCCGATCACATGCTTGAGATTCAGAATCAGACCGCCAAGTTGCTCGAACGTCGATTGTTCCTCCTCGGCCGGCGGCGGCGTCTGCGGCGATGCGGCGGTGGCCACGGCTTCGTGCGGGGTGCGGGGTTCGTCGCGTTGCGCGTTGCGGGCGATCAGCCGGTCGACCTGGTCGGGCATGGTGACCACCACGCCGCGACGCAGCAGCAGGCGCCCGTTCTCGTCGAAGATGGAGAAGGGGAGCGGTTGCCCGAGAACGATATCGGCCGGAACGATCTTCTTCAAGATTTCGGCCTGGAAGGCTGAAGTGCCGACCCGGCGGGACCGCGGCCGCTGTTCCCGGAGCGGCGGCTTGGGTCTGCGGGGGGAGCGGTATGCACGGCCCGGCGCGGGAAATCAGGCGAACAGTCGCGCCAATTCGGCGCCCGGATCGGCGGCGCGCATAAAGGCTTCGCCGACCAGGAAGGCATGCACCTCGCGCTCCCGCATTCGGGCAACGTCGGCGGGGCCGAGGATGCCGGATTCGGTGACCACGATCCGGTCTGCCGGGATGCGATGCAACTGGCCAAAGGTGGTGTCGAGCGACACCTCGAAGCTGCGCAGGTTGCGATTGTTGATGCCGATCAGCGGCGTCCTGAGTTGCAGCGCGAGGTCGAGTTCGTCGCCGTTGTGCGACTCCACCAGCACCGCCATGCCGAGGGTTTCGGCAATCGCTTCCATCTCCTGCATCTGTGGCAGCGTGAGCGAGGCGACGATCAGCAGGATGCAGTCGGCGCCCATCGCCCGCGCTTCATAGACCTGGTAGGGATCGATTAGGAAGTCCTTGCGCAGCACCGGCAGCGCACAGGCGGCACGGGCGGCCTGGAGGTACTCGGGCGCACCCTGGAAGAATTGCCGGTCGGTCAGGACCGATAGGCAGGCGGCGCCGCCGGTTTCGTAGCTGCGGGCGATGGCCGCCGGCTGGAAATCCTCGCGCAGCACGCCTTTCGACGGGCTGGCCTTTTTGATCTCGGCGATCACCGCGGAGCGTCCTGCGGCGATCTTGTTCCGCAACGCGCCGGCGAAATCGCGCGCCGCCGCTTGCGCTTCGGCCGCGCCGCGGAGCGCGGCCAGCGGTACGGCAGTCTTGGCGGCGGCGACTTCCTCGCGCTTCACCGCATTGATCTTGTCGAGGATGTCGGCCATTAGGCAACGCTTTGCGTGGTGTGGATGAAGCGGTCCAGCTGGGCGCGCGCCGCGCCGCTGACCACGGCTTCGCGGGCCAGGGCGATACCTGCGCCGATGCTGGCCGCGCGATTGGCGGTATAGAGCGCTGCGCCGGCGTTGAGCAGGGCGATGTCGAGCGCCGGGCCGGGGCGGTTGTCGAGTACGCCGAGCAGCATGGCGCGCGATTCGGCGGCGTCGGCGACGCGCAGCGCGGCGCTGTCGGTCACGGCAAAGCCGAAGTCGCCGGGCTGCACTTCGTATTCGCGTACTTCACCGTCCTTCAGTTCGCCGATCAGCGTCGGCGCGCCGAGGGTGATCTCGTCCATGCCGTCGAGGCCCCAGACCACCATTACGTGCTTTGCGCCGAGGCGCTGCATTACGCGCACCAGAATGCCGACCAGATCGCGGTGGAAGACGCCGAGCAGGGAGTTCGGTGCGCCGGCCGGATTGGTCAGCGGGCCGAGGATATTGAAGATCGTGCGCACGCCGAGTTCCTTGCGTATCGGGGCGACGTTCTTCATTGCCGGGTGGTGGTTGGGCGCGAACATGAAGCCCATGCCGACCTCCTGCAGGCAGCGCGCGACCTGCGGCGCCTGCAAATCGATGCGCGCGCCGAGGGCTTCGAGCACGTCGGCGGCGCCCGATTTCGAGGAGACGCTGCGGCCGCCATGCTTGGCGACGGTGGCGCCGGCGGCCGCGGCGATGAAGGCCGCGGTGGTGGAGACGTTGAAGGTATGCGAGCCGTCGCCGCCGGTACCGACGATATCGACGAAATGCGGCGTGTGCGGGGTGTCCACCCGGGTGCACAGTTCGCGCATCACGGTCGCCGCGGCGGTGATCTCGCCGATGGTTTCGCGCTTGCCGCGCAGCCCGGCGATCAGCGCGGCGGTCATCACCGGCGAAATCTCGCCGTTCATGATCAGCCGCATCAGGTGCAGCATTTCGTCGTGGAAGATTTCGCGGTGCTCGATGACCCGCTGTAGCGCTTCCTGCGGAGAAATCATGAGGGGAACTCCGTCAGGAAATTGCGCAGCAGGTCGTGGCCGTGCTCGGTGAGGATGGATTCCGGATGGAACTGCACACCCTCGACCGCCAGTGTCGTGTGGCGCACGCCCATGATTTCGCCGTCGTCGGTCCAGGCAGTGACTTCCAGGCAGCCGGGCAGCGTCTCGCGGCGGATCGCCAGCGAGTGGTAGCGCGTTGCCGTCAGTGGATTCGGCAGGCCGCGGAAGACGCCCTTGTCGGCGTGGTGGATCGGCGAGGTCTTGCCGTGCATCATCTGCTTGGCATGCACGATCTCGCCGCCGAAGGCCGCGCCGATGCTCTGGTGGCCGAGGCAGACGCCGAGCAGCGGAATCTTGCCGGCGAATTCGCGGATGGCGGCGACCGAGATGCCGGCTTCCGCCGGCGAGCACGGCCCCGGCGAAACGACGATGCGCGCCGGCTTCAGTGCGGCGATCTGTTCGACGCTGATCTCGTCGTTGCGGAAAACGCGTACCTCCTCGCCGAGCTCGCCGAAGTACTGCACTAGGTTGTAGGTGAAGGAGTCGTAGTTGTCGATCATCAGCAGCATGGCGGCACCTATTCGGATAACGGGGCGGACGGCGCCGATGACGGCGCAGACGGTTGCGGCGTCGCGGGTGGCGCTTGCGGCAGGATGCGGTCGATCATCCCGACCGCCAGGGCGGCGTGCAGGATGGCGTTTTCGTCGATGCGGCAGCTCAGGCGGTTGCGCTCGGCGGCGGCGCTGCCGCCGCGGGCCACGCCCCAGAGCACGGCGAGCAGGCCGCCGCCGTCGGCCTTGCAGTCGAGAAACGCGCTGGCGCAGGCCTGGCGGAAGTCGCGGCGATCCTGTTCGGAGCAGACCACGCTGCCGTTGCCGTCGGCCGGCGGCAGAGTCATCACCAGCACCATTCCGTTTTCGCCCAGGCGCAGCACTTCCTGATTCGGCGCGGTTTTTTCGACGCGGCCGGCGGGGCCTTTGGCGACCAGTTTCCAGCGGCCTTCGTCGCGGGCGATCAGCCAGTCGCTCCGCTCCTGTGCCAGAACGCCGACCGCCTGCAAAGACAGGGTGAGAAGAAGCCAGATACGCAGAGCCATCGCCGTCTCCTATTTGAAACGCGTGTCGAGGCCGGTTTCGGCGATCTCCGCCGCGCGCAGCGCGGCGAAGCCCTTGTTGCGGGTTTCTTCCCACTCGGCGTCGGGGTTGGAGTCGGCGACAATGCCGGCGCCGGCCTGGACGTGGATCATCCCATCCTTGAGTACGGCGGTGCGGATGGCGATCGCCACGTCCATGTCGCCGTTGAAGCCGAGGTAGCCGACCGCACCGGCATAGATACCGCGCTTGCTCGGTTCCAGCTCGTCGATGATTTCCATGGCGCGCACTTTCGGTGCCCCCGAGACGGTGCCGGCGGGGAAGGCCGCGCGCAGCACCGAGAGCGCATTCCCGCCTTCACGCAGGCGCCCCTCGACGTTGGAGACGATGTGCATCACGTGCGAGTAGCGCTCGATCAGGAAGCGCTCGGTGACGCTCACCGTGCCGGTGCTGGCGACGCGACCGACGTCGTTGCGGCCGAGGTCGAGCAGTTGCAGATGCTCGGCGCATTCCTTCGGATCGGCCAGAAGCTCTTCCGCCAGCGCAGCGTCTTCCTGTGCCGTCTTGCCGCGCCGCCGTGTGCCGGCGATGGGGCGCACAGTGACCGTCTTGTCTTCTAGACGGACGAGGATTTCCGGCGAGGCGCCGACGACGTGGAAATCGCCGAAATTGAAGAAGAACATGTAGGGCGACGGGTTCAACGCCCGCAGCGCGCGGTAGAGCGCCAGCGGCGTTGCCTGGAAAGGCTTGCTCATGCGCTGCGAGAGCACCACTTGCATGATGTCGCCGTCGACGATGTATTGCTTGGCGCGGCGCACTGCGGCCTTGAAAGCCTCCTCGCCGAATTCGGACTGCGCCGGCTGCGGCGTGGCCGATGCGTCGCGGGGAATGTTCACCGGCTCGCGCAGTTGCGCCACCAGCGCTTCGAGCCGCGCCATGCCCTGGGCGTAGGCGTTGGACTGCTGCGGATCGACATAGACCACCAGGGTCAGCTTGCCGGCGAGGTTGTCCACCACCGCAAGTTCTTCCGAGAGCAGCAGCAGGATGTCCGGGCAGCCGATCGGGTCGGGCTTATCAACCCCCGATAGGCGCGGTTCCAGGTAGCGCACCGTGTCGTAGCCGAAGGCGCCGACCAGGCCGCCCGGCAGGCGCGGCAGACCGGGCAGATCGGGGACGCGGAAACGTTTCTGGTAGTCGCCGATGAAATCGATCGGATTGCCTTCGAATCGCTCGGTCACCTTGCCGTCGGTGATGACTTCCAGCGCGTTGCCGCGGGCGACGATGCGTGTTGCGGCGGAGAGGCCGATGAAGGAATAGCGGCCGAAGCGCTCGCCGCCTTGCACCGATTCGAGCAGGTAGCTGTCGGGCGCGTCGGCCAGTTTGAGATAGACGGAGAGCGGGGTGTCGAGATCGGCGAAGGTCTCGACGCTGAGCGGGATGCGGTTATAGCCTGCGGCAGCGAGCCGCGCGAATTCGGATTCGGTCATGAAACACTCCACACAGGAAGAACAAGGATTGGATCGCGCGGCGGGACGGCCGCGCGCGGGTACGGGGTCAGGGCAGGCGGCGCCAGGGCCAGGCCTCCGCCCCGAGGGCGTATTTCCTTGTCGTTTGCAGCGTGTGGAGCACGATGGGTCTCGTTCTGGTCAGCGGGTCGGCGCAATCAGGGCGACAGCGTCGAAAAGCGAGGCAACTATAGCATCGCAATCGAGATTGTGCAGCCCCCCGTCCTCGTTGTAGCCGTAGGGAACGAGGAATGTCGGACAGCCGGCGGCCCGCGCCGAATGGGCGTCGTGGCGCGAATCGCCGATATGCAGATTGAGCGCCGGAGGCGAGCCGAAGCGGTCGCAGGCATGCAGCAGCGGCAGCGGATGCGGCTTGCGTTCGGAGAGCAGATCGCCGCCGATGGTGAACTCGATATAGCCGGCCAGCCCGCTACAGACGAGCAGCGATTCGGCGAAGGCCTGCGCTTTGTTGGTGACCACCGCCAGCGGCAGGCCCAGGCCGCGCAGTTCTTCCAGACCTGCGATCACGCCGGGGTAGGGACGCGCGCGGCGGCCGTTGCTGAGGCGGTAGTAACGGCGGAACAGTTTTTCGGCATGGGCCTGGGTCGCCGCGTCGGCGTGGTGACCGGCGGGTAGGCAGCAGTGCACCAGATGGGCGATGCCGCGTCCGACGCTGCGCCGCACGGTGTCTTCGTCGCGTAGCGGCAGACTGAGTTCGGCCAGCATGGCGTTGGCCGCCTCGGCCAGGTCGGGCACCGTATCGAGCAGTGTGCCGTCGAGGTCGAGGGTGATCGAACGGACGGGAAGCGGAAAAGCGGGCGGCACGGACGCGGGCGGAGCGTCAGCTCTCGGCCAGTTCGGCGCGCAGTGCGGCGATCACCGAATCGTAGCGGTGCGGGTCGGTGTCCTTGGCGGCGCCGAATACCGCGGAGCCGGCGACGAAGGTGTCGGCCCCGGCGCGGGCGATGGCGGCGATGTTGTCCACCTTCACCCCGCCGTCTATTTCCAGCAGGATGCGGCGGCCCGTGCGCGCGGCGTAGTCGTCGATCTTCGCCCGCGCCACCTGTAGCTTGTTGAGGCTTTCCGGAATGAAGGACTGGCCGCCGAAGCCTGGGTTCACGCTCATCAGCAGCACGATATCGAGCTTGTCCATGACGTGATCCATATAGTGCAGCGGCGTCGCCGGATTGAACACCAGCCCTGCCTGGCAGCCGGAATCGCGGATCAGACCGAGGGTGCGGTCGATGTGCTCCGACGCTTCCGGGTGGAAGGTGATGACGTTGGCGCCGGCCTTGGCGAAATCCGGCACGATGCGATCCACCGGCTTCACCATCAGGTGCACGTCGATGACCGCCCCGGTGACCGGCCGCAGCGCTTCGCAGACCAGCGGGCCGATGGTCAGATTGGGAACGTAATGGTTATCCATGACGTCGAAGTGGATCCAGTCGGCGCCGGCGGCGATGACGTTGCCCACCTCTTCGCCGAGCTTGGCGAAGTTGGCCGAAAGAATGCTGGGGGCGATGCGGAAGGTGGGGCGCGTCATGGCGGGTTTCCTTGTCGTGAAGCGCGGATTTTACTTCCGTGCCGCAATGCATTGCACTCCGCCGCCATTTGGTGTGCAATGCGCGGACTATGGCCGATTCGAAAAAATATCAGATACAGGTCGATGTGAAGACCGCCTTCATCCCCGACCAGTCCGACGCGAACGACAACCGCTATGTGTTCGCCTATACCATCAACATCAGCAATGTCGGCAACGTAGCCGCCCAGCTGATCTCGCGCCACTGGCTGATCACCGATGCCGAAGGCGAGGTGCAGGAGGTGCGCGGCCTCGGCGTCATCGGTGAGCAGCCTTTCCTACAGCCGGGGACCTCGTTCGAGTACACCAGCGGCTGCGCTCTGACGACGCCGGTGGGTATCATGCGCGGCAGCTACCAGCTGACCGCCGAGGACGGTGTCCAGTTCGAGGCCAATATTCCCGAGTTCGTTCTCTCCATGCCGCGCGTGCTGCACTGAGCGCGACGGAGAATTTCAGTTGCGCCGATGACGAAGGCTCCGCGAGGGGCCTTCGTGGTTTTTGCCTGCGACTTAGCTGCGGTAGTCGGCGTTGATCTTCACGTAGTCGTAGGAGAAGTCGCAGGTCCACACCGTGGCGCCGGCACTACCGCGGCCGAGGTCGATGCGCACGGTGATTTCGGCGGCCTTCATGATCCGCGAGCCGGTTTGCTCGGTATAGCCGGCGGCGCGCCCGCCGTGCTCGGAGACGAGCGCCTCTTCGCCGTTTGCGGCGAGCCAGATGCGCGTGCCATTGACGTCGAGGTCGTCGATGCCGGCATAGCCGATGGCGGCCTGGATACGGCCGAGGTTGGGATCGGAGGCGAAGAAGGCGGTTTTCACCAGCGGCGAGTGGCCTACGGCGTAGGCCACCTTGCGGCACTCCGCGACATCCCCGCCGCCTTCCACCGCAACGGTGATGAACTTGGTCGCTCCCTCGCCGTCGCGTACGATGGCCTGAGCCAGTTCCTGTGCCACGGCGACGATCGCGGCTTTCAGCGCCGGCCATGCGGCGGCGTCTGCGCGGTCCACCTGGACGCCGGACTTGCCGCTGGCGATCAGGACGAAGGAGTCGTTGGTGGAAGTGTCGCCGTCGACGGTGATGCAGTTGAACGAGGCGTCGGCCGCTTCCTTTGCCAGCGCCTGTAGCAGGTCGGCCGCGATGCCGGCATCGGTGGCGACGAAGCCGAGCATGGTGGCCATATTCGGTCGGATCATCCCGGCACCTTTGGAGATACCGGTGACGGTGACCGTGCGGCCGCCGATGTCGATGTGCCGCGAGGCGGCCTTGGCCACGGTATCGGTGGTCATGATGGCGTGTGCCGCAGCATGCCAGCCGTCGCTGCGGAGGTCGGCCTGGCAGGCGGGCAGGCCGGCGACGACGCGCTCGGCCGGCAACAGTTCGAGGATCACGCCGGTGGAGAAGGGCAGCACCTGGCGCGGTTCGACGCCGAGCGTTTTCGCCACCGCGGCACAGGTGGCGACGGCGGCCTGCATGCCCGGTTCGCCGGTGCCGGCATTGGCGATGCCGGTGTTGATGACCAGCGCCCGGATGTCGCTGCCGGCGGCGAGATGCTGGCGGCAGAGGGTCACCGGCGCAGCGCAGAAACGGTTCTTGGTGAACACCCCGGCAGCGTTGGCGCCGGCATCGAGGGCGATCAGGGTCAGGTCGTAGCGGTCCTGTTTGCGGATGCCGGCCTGCGCAACGCCGAGACGGACTCCGGCAACGGCGTGGAGCTGGTCTGCGGCGGGGGTGGCGTAATTCACGGGCATGGCGTTCTCCGTCAGGGGTTGAATACAAAGTCCCAGAGTTCGCGTACTTGGGCGATCTCGGGCAGCACCGCGGCGCGTTCGACGCGACTCTTGCGGTTGTTGAGGCGCAGTCCGTGTTGCAGGCTGCGGTACTTGCGGTAGGCGTTGCGCACCTGCTCCGCCAGTGCCGCGGGGATCAGGCCGAGCGTCGCAGCGATTCGCAGCAGCGCGATGTTGCCGAGGTTGCCGCAGAGCTCGGGATGGGCGTGGGCGTGGCCGAGCACCAGGTACTGGATGAGGAATTCGACGTCGATCAGGCCGCCGGGGTCGTGTTTCAGGTTGAACTGCGACGCGCGCGCGTCGCCTTTGGTGGCATGGGTGTCCATCATTTTCTGCCGCATCGCCATCACTTCCTCGCGCAGCTTTTGTAGGTCGCGCGGCTGGCGCAGGATTTCCTCGCGCACCTGCTCGAAGCGCGTGCCCAGCGCGGCATCGCCGGCGCTGAAGCGGGCGCGGGTGAGCGCCTGGTGTTCCCATACCCAGGCGTTCTCCAATTGATATTTGCGAAAGCCGTCGAGCGAGACCACCACCAGGCCGCTGTCGCCATTGGGGCGCAGCCGCAGGTCGGTCTCGAACAGCTGGCCGGCCGCGGTCTGCGCCGAGAGCCAGGTATTCAGCCGCGTAGCGAGGCGCGAATAGTTCTGCCCGGCTTCTTCCGCCGCATCCTCGTAGATGAACACCATGTCGAGGTCGGAGGCGTAGCCGAGTTCCTTGCCGCCGAGTTTGCCGTAGCTGATGACGGCGAAGTGCGGCTCCTCGCAATGGCGGGTGAGCAGCTTGCGCCAGGCGAACTTGAGCGCCAGGCCGACGATGATGTCGGCCAGTTCTGAAAGGTGGTCGGAGAGTTTTTCCAGCGCCAGCAGTCCCGAGAGATCCTGGGTCAGCAGGCGGAACACCTGGGCGTGATGGGCCTCGCGGAGCAGGTCCATCTGCCGCTCGGTGTCCGGTTCCGCCTGGTCGAGCTGGGCGTCCAGCGCGGCGCGGAATCCCCGCCAGTCGTGGCTGGCTTCGAGCAGGCGGGTATCGAGCAGTTCGTCGAGCAGAATCGGGTGGCGTTGCAGGTACTCGGCGGCCCAGGCCGAACTCGACATCAATTGCGCCACCTTCTTCAGCGCTTGCGGATACTGTTGCAGCAGCGCCAGGTAGGCGGCGCGGCGGGCCACCGCTTCGATCAGGTCGAGCAGGCGGACCAGCGTTTCGTCGGGCTGCGGCGTCTCGGCCGCGGCTTCGATGACGCGCGGGATCAGTGCATCGAAACGTTCGCGGATCAGCGGCGAATCGAGCTGTATCCGTGGCGAGTTCTTCAATCCGCCGATCCGTCGTGCCGCACCCTGCGGGTCGGCGAAACCGAGGCCGGCGAAGGCGGCCGTGCATTGCTCGCCGTCGTCGGCCTGACGCCAGAGACCATCGAGGGCGTGGCCGTCGCGATTGGGGTCGGAGAACACCTCCGCGAAATGCTGCTCGACGCAACCGCGATGGTCGTCCAATTCGACCAGCAACGCTTCGTAGCTGGCGAAGCCCATGGCTCCGGCGACCGTCGCCTGGTCGGCCGCGTTGCCCGGCAGCGTGTGCGTCTGCGCGTCGTCGATGTACTGTAGCCGATGCTCCAGCCGGCGCAGGAAATCGTAGGCGGCGGAGAGCTGCACGGCGACCTCGGCACTGAGGATGGCGCGATCGCGCAGCAGGCCAAGGGCGACCAGCGTCGGCTTGATCTGTAGGGCGGTATCGCGGCCGCCGCGGATCAACTGGAATACCTGGGCGATGAACTCGATCTCGCGGATGCCGCCCGGGCCCAGCTTGACGTTGTTGGCCATGTCCTTCTTTGCCACTTCGCGGCGGATCTGCGCGTGCAGATCGCGCATCGCGTTGATGGCGCCGAAGTCGAGATACTTGCGGAAGACGAAGGGGCGGCGGATGGCTTCCAGCTCGTCCCAGCGGGCGCCGGTCAGCGGCCGCGCCTTGATCCAGGCATAGCGCTCCCATTCGCGGCCCTGGACGATGAAGTAGTTCTCCAGCATGTCGAAGGAACAGACCAGCGGTCCGGAATCGCCGTTCGGCCGCAGCCGCATGTCCACGCGGAAGACCAGGCCGCGCTCGGTGACTTCGGAAATGGCATTGATCAACTGGCGGCCGAGGCGGGTGAAGAACTCGAAGTTGGAAATCGATTGCGCGCCATCGTGCAATCCATCCGTCTCGCCATCGTCGGGATAGACGAAAATCAGGTCGATGTCCGACGAGACGTTGAGTTCGCGGCCGCCAAGCTTGCCCATGCCGACGACGATCAGCTCCTGCCGCTCTCCCGCGGCATTGCGCGGCACGCCGTAGCGCGCCTCAAGTACCGCGGTCAGCACCCGTTGGGCGTGGACCAGCGCGCGTTCGGCAATCAGCGTCAGGGTTTCGGTGACTTCGGCGAGCGGTGCGCGGCCGGCCAGGTCGCGCAGCACGATCCAGGCATAGATCGATTGCTTGAAGCGGCGCAGCGAGGTCTTGAGGTTCTCCTCGTCGAGCGGCAGCGCCGCCAGCAGGGCGTCGAGCACGGCCGCATCCGGCGCCTGGCCGATCTGCGCGAGGGTGCTCTCGCGCAGATCGGGGTTGGCTTCCAGCAGGCGGGTCAGGTAGCGCGAGTGGCGCAGCAGATCGTCGGGAGGGGTCATGGTGGCTGAGTTAAAATCGGCGCCTTTCGTGCGTCGGCCGGGACAGCATTGTAACGGGCGGCGCGCATGTGCCGATTTCATGCGACTTCCCCTCCCGTCCTCTCCGTTCAGCGGATTCATCGTGCGCCACTGCCGACCCTGGCTGTGCCGTGCCGGCCGCTATGCGCTATGGTCGCTGGTCGCTGGCTACTTCGGCTTTGCCGCGATCGCCATCGTGCTGCGCTACATGCTCCTGCCGCAGATTGCCGATCACCGTGCCGACATCGAGCGTGCGCTGTCGGCGGCGATGCGCCTGCCGGTGGCGGTGGCTTCGATCGAAGCCGACTGGCAGGGCTTTCGCCCGCGTCTGGTGCTGCACGGGCTACAGATCCACGATGCGGCCGGCCGGCCGGCGCTGAGCTTCGACAACGTGGAAGCCGTATTGGGCTGGAGCTCGCTGCTGCATCTGGAACCGCGCATGCACTTGCTGCACGTGCATGCGCCGATCCTCGACGTGCGCCGCGACATTTCCGGCCAGTTGTTCGTCGCCGGGCTCGCCGTCGATACCGGCGCCACCCGCCCCGGCTTCGCCGACTGGCTGCTGCGGCAATCGCGCGTCGAGGTAAGCGATGCGACGGTGACCTGGACCGACGCGCAGCGTGCGGCGGTCCCGCTGACGCTGACCCGGTTGAACTTTGCCCTCGACAGCAGCGGTCGTAGCCACCGCTTCGGCATCAATGCCGCGCCGCCGCCGGACATGGCGACGCAACTCGATCTCCGCGGCGACCTGCGAGGCAGCGATCTTGCAGCATTGGCAGACTGGAACGGAAAGCTCTACATCGAACTCGGCAATGCCGATCTGGCCATCTGGCGGACCTGGATCGATTACCCGGTCGAGTTGCCGCGCGGCCGCGGCGGCCTGCGCCTCTGGCTCGATTTCGCGCAGCGGCAGCCGACCGCCCTGACCGCCGACCTGGCCCTGGAGGGCGTGGCGTTGCGCCTTGCGCCGGCGCTGCCGATGCTCGAACTGACGCGCCTCGACGGCCGCGTCCAGTTCGAACGTAGCGACGCACAATGGACGCTGTCCACGCGCAAACTTTCTCTCGCCACCGTCGATGGCGTCGCCATCGCACCGGCCGACGTGACGTTGCGGTGGCAGCCGCAGAGCGGCGAATTCATCGCCAACAGCCTCGACCTTGGCGACTTGGCGCGACTCTCGGCGTACCTGCCGCTGGTTCCCGAAATGCGCGACGGGCTGACGCGCTTTGCGCCGCACGGCCGACTCAAGGACTGCACCCTGAGTTGGCGTGGCGAGGACGGACAGGCTTTCCGTCACTACCGCATCGACGCTCGTTTTGAGCAGCTGGCGGTCGCCGCCACAGGCCGGATTCCCGGCGCCAGCGGTCTTTCCGGCAGCATTGTGGGCGACGAAAGCGGCGGCCGGCTGGAACTCGCCGGTCGCGATGCCGGCATCGAGCTGCCGGCGATCTTCCCCGAGGCGCGGATTGCGCTCGCCAGTCTCGATCTGCTGGCCGACTGGACCCGTTCCGGCGAGGATTTCAGCGTTGACATCCGCCGCGCCAGCTTCCGCAACGCCGATGTCGAAGGCAGTGCCAGCGGCCGCTATCGGCGTGAGCGCGCCGGCACGCCGGGCGAGATCGATCTGCGCGCCCGGCTCACGCGCGGCGAGGGTGCGGCGGTATGGCGCTATCTGCCCTACGCGGTGAATATCGACACCCGCAACTGGCTGCACGACGCCGTCACCGCCGGCCGTGCCGACGAGGTGACGCTACAGCTGAAGGGCGATCTGGCGCGCTTCCCGTTCGCCGACCGCTCCGGCGTGTTCCGCATCCAGGGCCGTTTCCACGGCGCCACGCTGAAACCGGCACCGGGCTGGCCGGCGATCGAGGACATCGCCGGCGATCTGCTGTTCGACGCGGCGCGCATGCATATCGGCGCCAGCCAGGGGCGCATTCTCGGCGCCACGGTCGGCCCGGTCAGCGCCGAGATCGCCGATCTTGCGGCTTCCGAGGAACTGCTGATCGTCGAAGGCAAGGCCAAGGGGCCGACGGCCGCTTTCCTGCGCTTCATCGAGAGCAGTCCGGTCGGGGAACGCATTGATCACTTTACCGAGGACATGCACGCCACCGGCGCCGGCGAACTCGACCTCAAACTGACCCTGCCGCTGCGCCATATGGACACCACCCAAGTGGCCGGCGGCTATCGTTTCGACGGCAACAAGGTGATTGTGGCGGCGGGTATTCCGCCGCTGGACGATGTCCGCGGACGCATCGAATTCACCGAGCAGGCGCTGACGGCGAAGGACATTCGTGCGCGGGCGCTGGGTGGGCCGCTGAGCGTGGATGTGCGGACCCAGAACGAAGGTCTGGTGGCGGTGGATATGCGCGGCGAGATCGGCATCCATTCGTTGCGCCAACAGATGCCTTCGCCGCTGTTCGACTATCTGTCCGGTAGCGCGCGCTGGGAAGGCAGCATCCGGGTAAAGAAGAAAATCCCGGAAATTCGTATCAGTTCCGATCTGCGCGGCATCGCCTCCAGCCTGCCCGAGCCGTTCAACAAGTCGGCCAGCGAGGCCCGTCCGTTGCTGTTCGAGCGCAAGGTGCCCGATGCGCGCCTGCTGCCCCGCGTTAGCCGCGGCGTCGTGCGCGACGAAATCGACATCAGCCTTGCCCGCGCGCTGCAAGTGCAATGGCTGCGTGTGGGCGACGACAGCGGCAGCCTGCGCGTCGAGCGCGGCCTTGCCACCGTCGGGGCCGCCGCGGCGCGCCTGCCCGAGCGCGGTGCATTGCTGGCGATAAACCTGCCGCGCATCGATTTCGATCTGTTGCGCCATGTGACGTCGGGCGGTAGCGAAGGCATTGCGCCGGCGTTCAGCCAGATCGACCTGCGGGCCAACGAAGCCAGCGCCTTCGGTCGCACGCTGCACGATCTGCGCCTCAGCGGTGCTGCCCGCGGCGAGCATTGGAACGCCGATTTGCGCAGCCGCGAAATCACCGGCCGTTTCGACTGGATCGGCGAAGGCAAGGGCCGGCTCTCCGGACGGATTGCCCAGTTCAACCTGCCCTCGGCGAGCAGCGCGGCAACCGCGGTCAGTAGTGGCGACCTCGACGAACTGCCGGCGCTCGACCTGACCTTCGACCGCTTCATCTACGGCGAGCGCGATTTCGGCGAACTCAAGCTGACGGCCGAAAATCGCGGCACCGACTGGCACGCGACGGTCGCCATACAGAATGCCGACGGCAGCGTGAATGCCGAAGGCAAGTGGCGGCCGGGGGACGATGCGCCGGATACCCTGGTGGATTTCAAGTTCAAGGCCAACAGCATCGAGAACATGCTCAACCGGATAGGCTATCCCAACGCGGTCAGGCGCGGCAGCGCCAGCCTGGAAGGCAAGCTCAACTGGAACGGACCGCCGTTTTCGCCCGACATGCAGAGCTTGAACGGCAGCGTCAGGTTCGACGCCCGCGACGGCCAGTTCAACAAGCTCGAACCGGGCGTCGGCCGTCTGCTCGGCGTGATCAGCCTGCAATCGCTGCCGCGGCGGATTACGCTGGATTTCCGCGACGTCTTCAGCGAAGGGTTTGCCTTCGACCGCATCGAAGGCGAGGCGAAAATCACTCGCGGCGTGCTCGACACCCGCGACCTGGAGATCGCCGGCCCCGCGGCACGGGTGGCGATGCAGGGCACCATCGACCTGACCCGCGAAACGCAGAACCTGCGGGTGCGGGTGCAGCCGGCATTCGGCGAATCGGTCGCCACCGGCGTGCTGCTGGCGCACCCGGCGGCCGGCGCGGCGGCATGGGTGTTCAACAAGCTGTTCGGCAATCCGCTGGACCAGATCTTCGCCTACGAATACGCGGTGACCGGCGCGTGGATCGATCCGAAGGTGGAGAAGGTCGGCGGCCCGGGCAAGGCGGAGGCTCAAATGGGGAAGAGTGCGCCATGAAAGTCGCGGTTATCCAGATGATCTCGACGCCGCAGATTGCTCCCAATCTCGCCAGCGCCGAGCGCCTGTTGCGCGAAGCGGCGGCGCAAGGCGCGCAGCTGGCGGTACTGCCGGAATATTTTCCCTTCATCGGCGCTGGCGACGCGGAGCGGCTGAATGCGCGGGAAACGCAAGGCCATGGCCCGATCCAGGATTTCCTCGCCGAGGTCAGCCGGCGCCTCAAGCTGTGGCTGGTGGCCGGCTCGATCCCGCTGCGGGCCGACGATCCGGCGCGTCTGCGCAACAGTTGCCTGGTGTTCGACGATCTCGGCCAAGTGCGGGCGCGCTACGACAAGATTCACCTGTTCGGCTTCCGTAAGGGCGAGGAAGTCTACGATGAGGCCGCGACCATCGAAGCCGGCAGTGCGCCGGTGGTGCTCGATCTGCCATGGGGCCGTCTCGGTCTCGGCATCTGCTACGACCTGCGCTTCCCGGAACTCTTCCGCCGCCTTGGCGCCATCGATTTTCTCGCCCTGCCGGCGGCCTTTACCGAAACCACCGGCCGCGCCCATTGGGAACTGCTGCTGCGTGCCCGCGCGGTGGAGAACCAATGCTACGTACTCGCCGCCGCCCAGGGCGGGCTGCATCCGACGGGGCGCATGACCCATGGCAACAGCATGATCGTCGATCCGTGGGGCGAGGTGCTCGGGCGTCTCGACAAGGGCGAGGGCGTGGTCGTCGCCGATCTCGATCCGGCGCGTCTGGCCGAAGTGCGCGAAGCGCTGCCGGCGTTGCGGCACCGGGTGCTGAAGTAGCGCCCTGCGCGTTCCTGGCGTCGAGGCGCTCCGGCGAACCGCACTAAAGTACAGGTATGCCCGCCGGCACCCTCGCTACCATCCGCCGCGTTAGGAAATTGCGGTCAGAGGAGTGCGATGCACCGAGTTCAGGCGACCTGATAACCCCGTCGTTCCCGTATCTGCCTTCAAGCTGAGCCACCGGTTCGGCATTGAACGTCCGGCGGTCGCGAAGCCGCCGCCGCGGTCCGGGTTAACTCGAAATCACTGTTCCGGTTTCTATCCATGTCGGCCAGACGAACGTCTGGCCGACATGGACGAACTCGGCCTTTCGCTGTCCGCTTTTGCTGAATTTTTATATCAACAACCGGAGAAATGGAGATCTTGTTGTGAGCACATCGCTAAAAGCCGCTGCCGCGGTTCTTTCGTTCGCAGCGCTCGTCGCCGCGGCACCGCTGGCGCAAGCCGAAATGACGGCCGCCGAGGCCGACCGACTGGGCAAGGACCTGACCCCGAACGGCGCCGAAAAAGCCGGCAACAAGGACGGCTCGATTCCCGCCTGGGACGGCGGCCTGACCAAGCCGCCCGCCGGCTGGAAGCCGGAACAGGGCTACGTCGACCCGTTCGCCAACGAAAAGCCGTTGTTCGTGATCACGGCGCAGAACATGGAGCAATACAAGGACAAACTGACGCCGGGGCTACAGAGCCTGCTGAAAAAATACCCGGCCACCTTCAAACTGCCGGTGTATCCGAGCCACCGCAGCTTCTCCTACCCGCAGGCGGTCTACGATGCGACCAAGGCCCACGCGCCGAAGGTCAAGTCGAGCGGCGACGGGATCGAGAACTACAACGAGCCGGGCTTCACCCCGTTCCCGATGCCGAAGAACGGCATCGAGGCGATGTTCAACCACAAGCTGTGGTGGTTCGGCGGCTACAACCGCTGCAACGACTGGCTGCCCACCCGTGCCAGCGGCGAGTACTACCGCGTCGGCTTCTGTGAGGAATTCATCCAGGGGCAGAATTTCGACAACAAGCAGTCGAACCACATCTTCTCGTTCTACGGTCTGTACGACGCGCCGGCGACGCTGCTTGGCACCATCTATCTGGTGCACGACCCGATCGACTACACCAAGGGCCAGCGCCAGGCGTGGATCTACAATGCCGGCCAGCGCCGGGTACGCCGCGCTCCCGATGTTGCCTTCGACAACATCGACGACGGCACCGAAGGCATGCGCACGACCGACGACTACTGGATGTTCAATGGTTCGTTCGAGCGCTACAACTGGAAGCTCGTCGGCAAGAAGGAAATGTACATCCCGTACAACGCCTACAAGATCAACGACTCCAGGCTGAAGTATGCCGACATGATGGACAAAGGCAGCCTGAAATCCGATCTGCGCCGCTATGAACTGCACCGCGTTTGGGTGGTCGAGGCGACGTTGAAGCCGGGTATGTCGCACGTCTACGGCAAGCGCGTGTACTACCTCGACGAGGACAGCTACCAGATCGCCCTCGGCGACATCTACGATACCCGCGGTAGCCTGTGGCGCGTAAGCGAAGCGCACCTCCTCGAAGCCTACGATACGCAGACGATGTTCCAGAGCCCGACCGTCGTGCATGACCTCGCCAATGGCAGCTTCATCGCGCAAGCACTGATGAACGAGCGCAAGGCGCCGGTATACGCCTGGAATGCCAAAGGCAAGTGGGCTGCGTTCCAGATGGATGCAATCCGGCGCAAGGGCACGCGCTGAGTCGTTTCACGTAACCGTTTCAGCCCGCCGGCGGAATTTATTGGCCGGCGGGCGTAGTCTTCTGGCCCATCGACGATGGGCCAGTTTTTTTTGATGCGTTGGATGGGCGTGAAATCCCGCTTTTCCCACTCCGTCCGTCCGGAGCACGTAGAAGAAATCCCTAGCTCCCCACTCCGTTCGCCCGGAGCTCGTCGAAGAAACCCTCGCTCTCCCACTCCGTTCGTCCTGAGCCCGTCGCAGGGCAACGGCTGATTTGCTTTTTCTTCGCTCCGAATCGCCACCGTTGCCGGGACTCGCCCCGGCGGGCGCCGGCAAGCCGGCGCCATTGGCCCAATAACGCTCCCCCACCCATCCTCCCCTGAGGGGAGGTGACATTGGATGCGACAAGAAAGTAACCAAAGAAGCGCACCCACCGCCCCGGCCTGACTGCGTCAGGCGGCCCTCGCTCCGGCGGCTTGGCCGGGCCAGCCGCTGAACTCGCTGTGCTCGGGCAACGCGGCCGGAATTCCCCGGCCAACCCGCCTCCGCTCGGCGGGACAGAGGGGGTTGCACCCATCCCTGGGGTAGAAGCGGCCACCTTGCGTTCGACGGCCAGATGGCTGAGAAAGGCTTCCACTTCGGCTGCGCCCATGCCTACGGGATGTTTCTTGCCATGAAACAAAATAAAGCGTTTAATCCAATCAA
>Ga0172380_10002703_pt1 | contig 26485 bp, 19 predicted proteins | sample Leawe162metaG_FD_119747 | JGI IMG/M metagenome (GOLD analysis project Ga0172380, IMG submission 119747) | Leachate microbial communities from a municipal landfill in Southern Ontario, Canada - Leachate well 162 metaG | ecosystem: Engineered > Solid waste > Landfill > Unclassified | place...
GAGGCGTATGCAGAACAATCTGCGTTATTATCTTAACCAGATCACCAGGGCCCAGGAAGAGGAACGCAAGAGGATCTCGCGAGAGCTGCATGATGATACGGCGCAGGCGCTTTTCGCCATCTCCAGGCAGATGGATAATTTTATTCGCGATAATGTGGGCCTCTCACAGCAGCAGAGAATAGCCCTGCAAGATATCCGACAGAGGATCGGCGTTACCCTGCAGGGTATAAGACGGTTCAGCCAGGACCTGCGACCATCGATCATCGATGATCTGGGGCTATTGCCCGCTGTTCAGTGGCTGATTAAACAGAAAGCAGAGGACAGCGGGATAGACATCTCGCTGAAGATAAACGGCAAGGAGCAGAGGCTGCTGCCGGAGATGGAACTGATATTATTCAGGATCATACAGGAGGCGCTCAATAATATCGGCAAGCACGCCGCAGCTACAAAAGCCGATGTCAGGCTCGAATTCGCGGATTCGCAGCTGACAGTTGCTATAAAAGACAATGGCAAAGGATTTCGCCTGCCCGATGCTGTTGGAGACCTGTCCAGCAGCGGAAAACTTGGCCTGGTCGGTATGAACGAGAGAGTCTCGTTATTGGGGGGGACTCTGGTAATCCAATCTAAACCGGGGGAGGGCACGACAGTCGACCTCAGTGTCCCGCTGGGTATCTATAACGGTTTGGCCGGTCAGAGATAGTCGAGGTAATCGGATACTTCTTCCTGGGAAAGTATCTTGGTGGATTTGTCCTGGAAAACGTCTATTGCCTCTGACGGCAAATTGTTCAAAACAACAGCAATAGGCAGATGATTGTCCAGTTTACGGATCTTCTTGAGCTCTTCAATCTCCTCGGCGGTGGGGAAATACACCAGCACGGCCTTCGGTTCGCTGAGCAGGAATGTATGCAGTAAATCTTCGGACGTCTCGGTAGTAAAAACCTTATAACCCTTGCTCTCGAGCCCGGCAGTAACACCGCGTTGATATTCGCTGTCCTTACTGAAGATCAGCAGGGTCCTCAGAAGAATATTCATTCTGGCAATAATGTGATCCAGCTTGGCTTCGCCTTCAGCGTTAAATTTCTTAACGTAGGGAATACCATAGTACATAATCTCCACCAGTTTTCCGGTTTCTTTAAGAGTGGCGGCCCCCATGGCCACGATTGGTTTTGACTTGTTCATGCATGCCTGCAGGACTTCCTCAATGCCGCCCGGCAGATCAACGTCTATTATGCAGGCATCTATATCATATTGCGTGATCTGCTGCAGGGCCGTTTCTCTGGACTCGGCGGGGTACAGGCTGTAGTCCGAGTCCAGCAGGGCTCGTCCCAGCATACTCATGAATTTGGCATTGCTGTCGGCGATTACAATTCTAAAACCCATCTCTATTCCGGTTAATCCTGAATTCTTTGCCGATACGCTATCGATGTATGACGATTAAAAATATACTGAATCGTACATCTATTATAATAGGTTCGCCCCTGCAGATAAAACCTCTCATGAGGCAGGCATGAAGTTATATGCAGGCAGGGAAGGTAAAACCGGTTTATGATAACCGGTGTATGATAATATGGTGAGTTATGAACCTGTGTAGCATAAGCAGCAGGCTGATAATAACCGTTGCAGCAGGGTTATTAATCGTCTGTGCCGGCACTGCATCTTGCAGGTCATCGCCGGGCGCTGACAGCGCCCGCAGGCTTTATCCTGCCGTGGTTAAAATTATGGCCGGTGATAAGATGGGCTCAGGCGTGATAGTTAATAATGCAGGTTGTGCTCTGACGAGCCGGCACGTGGTCGGAGACGAGAAAACGGTTTATGTGATGTTAAGCAACGGAGTAGTGTGCGAAGGAAGTGTGCTTGCTGCCGACCAATCGAAAGACCTGGCCCTTGTCATGATTACCGGCGGAACAGGGGAGTTCATATATGCCAATCTGGGTAGCTCCGCTGAGTCGGACGGTCTTCAGATCGGCGACGCTGTTACAATCGCGGGTTATCCGGCCTATGCAGATTCGATATCGCCGACCCTGTCTGAAGGGATCGTCTGCGCTTTTCCGAAGATAGAATCGGTCGGTTTTATCCAGTCCAGCGCACAGGTATATCCGGGGAGTAGTGGTGGACCTATGATCAACAGATTTGGAGAGGTCATAGGTGTTGTGAATGGGAAATACACCAGCGTCAGCGCAGGCTGCACGACCTTTGCCACGGCCGCAGAGGAGGCTATAGAGTTGATGGATTTAGTGTATGGGTTGGACAAGGCCGAGGCGAGCGATACCGGTATGCCGACTGTGGAGCAGATCCCGAGCTCCCGCGCCTGTCCCAACGTGGGATGCAAAGCCCCCGCCTTCTCTCTTTCGGGGCCGGACGGCGAACAGGTTTCGATCGCTGCTTGCAAAGGTAGAAAGGTGCTGCTGGTGTTTGCGGGCAGTACATGTCCCGGCTGTTCACAGTTGATGCAATGTGTCCTGCAAATATATGATGCCTGGCCGCGGGAACAGCTGGAAGTACTGGTGATTGTCAGCGGTGAGAGCGATGCGGTGGTCAGGGAATGGGCTGCGGTTAACCGGATAAAATGCAGGGTACTGTCGGATCCTGAAGGGCAGGTGGCCGACCTGTACAGGCCAGCCGGTTTGCCGGCCGTCTATTTTATCGACGCTTATGGCCAGATAAAGATAAAAAGGGCTGGTATCGTGGACAATTGCAATCAGGAAATAGATACATTGCTTAGGTTGTATTAGTATAGGGACAGGCTCTTAATACTTGACTTAGCAAAGGGTTTGTTGTATTTTTACACACGCGCAGCTAATTCAGAGGCTGTAGTACCAACCAAAATATTATTGTTTAAGGAGGTAGTCCAGGAAGTGTTAAAGAACAAGTCATTAGTCATCGTTTCCATCTTGGTGCTCGTAATGGCAGTTGTGGCCATGGGATGCGCACCGGCAGCTGCGCCGGAGACCCCGGCAGCCCCGCCCGCAGCGCCGGAAACTCCGGCAGCCCCACCCGAGGCACCTGAGACCCCGGCAGCCCCACCCGAGACACCTGCGACTCCGGCAGCGCCCGCAGTGGTGGAGAAAGAGACATCTTATAAATCCGTGAAATATGAAGATCCCACATACAACTTCTCGGTAGCATATCCTGAGGGATGGACGGCCGGGGAAGTCAAATTGCAGGGTGGTGTTTTCTATGCAAAGGGAGAAGGTAAAGATCTTCTCTATGTCGCAGTTCGGCCGGCCACTGAATTCAAGAGCACTGCCAATGTTTTCCTCGCTGATCTGATTAAACTCAGCGGCGCTGCTTTCACTCCCAGCATCGATAGCGAAACCAAAATTACTCTGGCCGATGGCACGGAAGCAGATGTAATCCAGCTGTCTGCCGCTTTCGGTATGGCCAAGGCCACCATAACCGGTGTCCTGAAAGATGGCAATGCCATCATGGTCATGGCAGGCACCGATCCCAAGCACATGGATCTCTACAAAGAGATAGGTTCAACACTAATTCTCAAATAACAAATGAAGCTGAATTAAAAATGGCGAAGAAGGCGCTCCTGAACAGGAGCGCCTTCTTTATTTGCACCTATTAAATTATGATACAATTTGTTTGTAGCGTGCACTGATGGGACGAATTGAAGCGGAGGCTAAAATGGGAGACCAGGATGGAAATCCCGCGCTGGATGAATTCAGGAAGAAATATCCTGAAAAATTCGCGGGAGAAAAAGAGGCCTTCAGCAAGATACACAAAGGCGGCCGTATTTTCATCGGCACGGCCTGCGCTGAACCTCAGTACCTAGTCAACGCCCTGGTCGACTACGTAGAATCCAACCCCAAGGCCTTTTTCGATGCGGAGGTTCTGCAGGTGTGGACTCTTGGCGTGGCCGCCTACACACAGGAAAAATTCAAGTCGAATTTCAGGCATAACTCGTTCTTTATCGGCGATAATACCCGTGGGGCGGTCAACCAGGGTCTGGCTGATTATACACCCATCTTTCTCTCTCAGGTGCCACAGCTTTTCCGGCGGGGGGTCGTGCCCATCGACGTGGCTTTAATCCAGACCTCGTTGCCGGACCGGCACGGATATTTGAGTCTGGGCATCAGCGTGGATATCGTTGCGGAAGCCGTGGAGCAAGCTCACCTGGTAATCGCCCAGGTGAATGCCAATATGCCCAGGGTGCAGGGCGATGGATTTCTTCATATAGACCGTGTCGATTACGTATTACCCTGCGACGAAACTGTACTTGAATTTGATCCCCCTGTGGACGACGAGCTTGCTGCAAAGATAGGCAACTACGTATCGCGCCTGGTCCAGGACGGCGATACTATTCAGGTTGGCTACGGCAGCAGGCTCAATTCCATCCTCGGCAGCCTGTCCAATAAGAAACATCTGGGTGTGCATACGGAACTGATGTCGGACGGTATAGTTGAACTGATCAAGCTGGGAGCCATAGATAATTCAAGGAAGAAATACGACCGTGGGAAGACGGTGGCAACCTTTTGCATGGGTAAAAGATCTACTTACGACTTTATCGATGATAATCCATCCATTGAGTTTCGCACGATTGAATACACCAACGACCCGCTTGTCATCGCCCGGCACGATAATATGGTGGCCATCAACAGCGCGCTTGAGATCGACCTGACCGGCCAGGCCACTGCGGAATCGATCGGCAAGACCTTCTACAGTGGTGTTGGAGGGCAGGCTGACTTTATGCGGGGAGCGATCCTCTCGAGGAACGGCAGGACTATACTCACCATCCAGTCCACAGTCCAGGATGAGTCGGTCTCCAGGATCGTACCCTTTCTCAGCGAGGGATGCGGTGTGACCATGATAAGGGGCGATATCCATTATGTGGTTTCCGAGTATGGCATAGCGTATCTGCACGGTAAAAACATACGTGAGAGAGCCATGGAGCTGATAGCAATAGCGCACCCAAAATTCAGGTCGTGGTTGATTGAAGAAGCCAAGAAGCTCAACCTGATCTATAAAGACCAGGCATTCGTCCCGGGCAAGCGCGGGGAATATCCGGAATCGCTGGAGACAGCCAGGACAACCAGCTCCGGGCTGCAGTTGCTTTTCAGGCCGGTCAAAATCAGTGACGAACCTCTGATCAAGGACTTCTTTTACTCATTGTCCGATCAGAGCCTCTACCGCCGCTTTATCTCGAGCAGGAAGGACATGCCGCATGAACGGCTGCAGGAATTCGTAATCATCGACTATACGCAGGAGATGGTCATCCTGGCGACCAGGGGGACAGAGGATAATGAAGAGGTTGTGGGCATCGGTCAATATGGTATCGGACAGGATATGCACAGCGCCGAGGTAGCCTTTGCGGTGCGTGATAAGGACCAGAGGCAGGGGATAGGCACAGAGTTGCTGAATTACCTGATATATCTGGGTAAAAGAAACGGGCTGCTGGCCTTCGTAGCCGAAGTGCTATATGAGAACAAACCCATGCTGACAGTATTCGAGAAGGCTGGTTTTAAAGTGACGAGCAGCGGTTCGGGCCTCTACTATCTCAGCCTTGAACTGTGATGATATCAATAAAAAGCTATGGAGGGCAGTTTTATGGAACTATCCTGGTGGCGCGACCTGGCGATCGTTGTCTGGGCCGGCATCGCCACGATCGCTGTGGTGTTCATTTGCATCATTATCATACTGCTATACAGGAAGCTAGTCCCGTTGATGAAGTCTGCTGATTCCGTAATGGAGTCTGCCGATATAGTCGTAAATAAAGTCGGCAACGTAGTCGATTATACCAGGGACGAAGTTATCAGCCCTGTCGTGCAGCTGGGCAGCGCTGTACAGGGTATAGCGCAGGGCATCAATCTAGTAGTCAATCTTTTTAAAAAGAAGGAGGAATAGCATGGATAGAGACAGCGGAGCAGGTTTTTTCACGGGATTACTGGTAGGTGCATTGATCGGTGTAGTCGTGGGATTTATGTATGCGCCGAAAAGCGGCTCCGAGACTCGCCAGATAGTAAAGGAGAAAGTTGCTTCCTTGAGACACGAGGCTTCCGGTGTGGCCGGTAAAGTTAAAGACGCAGTGCAAAGCCGTATAGCCAGGGAAGAGGGATAAAGATATCTTCCTGAATGTGTTCTTAACAGACACTTAACAAAATGTCCGAACAGGGCATATTCTCACATTAACGTGTGAAAAAGCACGACAATAGGTCACAGGAGGAAACTATTTGACGACGGAAAGCAGCCCGTTTAAAAAGTATTGGCGTCCCGTTCTCATACTTGTTGCCATTGCGCTGGCGCTGTGGCTGATATGGATATCCCTGGCCGTGCTGATCCCGTTTCTGATAGGCATACTCATGGCCTACCTTTTAATACCGCTGGTGCAGTGGCTGGAACGCGTTTTACCGCCCCGGAAAAAGGCCGCCAGGGCCCGAAGGGTTGTTTCAATTATTGTCGTGTTCATTCTGTTTACCGCAGTAATGTTTTTTTTCATTGCATATATAGGTTCTGCGCTGGTGGCGGCTTCAACGGTTATGGTGGATAAAGCTCCTCTGTATTTACAGCAGGGGCTGGATCAGTTCAGTGAGTGGTTTAAGGCGTTCAGGGGAGGACTGCCCCAGCAGATAGCAGAGAGGTTTGAAAACTGGTTATCCCAACTGGGGCCTGCCGCAGGAAAATTCTTGCAGGATTTTGTGGTGGGCAGCATGGCTGTTATACCTGCCTCAATGCCCACCGTAATGGGGTTTTTTATACTGCCTTTTTTCCTTTTCTTTTTGCTTATGGATTACGAGTCATTCCAGAAATTTTTCTTCGATGCCGTACCGTCGAGCGCCGCACGGCGCACGGGCGATATACTCAGCATTATAGGGAATGTTATGGGCCGCTATATCCGATCTACCTTAGTATTAAGCATAATAGTCGGTGTGATGGTATTTATAGGCCTGGCCATTCTACAAGTGGAACATGCTGCGGCACTGGCCGCATTAACTTCTTTAACGCAGTTCATTCCCATCATCGGTCCGGTCATTTCGGGGCTGGTCCTTCTGATAATCGTGCTGGCCCTGCAGCCTCATCTCGTGATCTGGGCATTGTTGGTTTTTCTCATTGCGCAAATGTTGCTAAATACTATATTCGTTAACTGGATACAGGGAAAGTATATGCAAATGCATCCTGCCGTCATCATGGTGCTGCTTGTTGTAGGTGGGTATGTCGCAGGATTCTGGGGTATGATTCTAGCCCTGCCGGTAGGCGCCACCATATGGGAGATTATCAAGTACTTCCGCGTTGAGCAGGTCAGCGAGAAGCTGGAAACCTGATCTGAGCTTGACAGTCAAAATTCCATAATGTATCATTCGAGTTTGGTTGTGCCAAGTCCATGAACCGCTGTTCTCAATATATCCTTAGCTCTGGGCAGGCACATAGCCGGATATCCCTTAAGCATATAGTATGGGTTCAATATAAAATGCTATAGAAATTAATACAAGGAGGATCAGCAAAGCAAGCTATGGCAGACAAACCTGAAGAGAAAAAGTCGACAATCACCTCTATGTCGGTGGAGAACAGGAAGTTCCCGCCCTCCAAAGAATTCACCAAGAACGCTTACATCAAAAGCCTGGCGGAGTACAAGAAGATCTACAAACGATCGATCGAAGACCCCGACGGCTTCTGGGGTGAGCAGGCTGACTTGATCACCTGGTACAAGAAATGGGACAAGGTGATGGTCAACGACTTTAAAAATGCCAGACATGAGTGGTTTGTGGGCGGCAAACTCAACGTATCCTACAACTGCCTGGACAGGCATCTCACCACCGCCAAGAAAAACAAGGCTGCACTTATCTGGGAAGGCGATATCGGAGATTCCCGCACTTTCACTTACCAGCAGGTCCATTACGAGGTCAGTAAGTTCGCCAACGTGCTGAAAAAGCACGGTGTTAAGAAGGGCGACCGCGTTTCCATATACCTGCCTATGATCCCCGAGTTGGCGTTCGCCATGCTGGCCTGCACCAGGATCGGCGCCATCCACAGCATTGTATTCGGCGGATTCAGCGCCGATGCGCTTAAGGACAGGATGCTGGACTGCAAATCGACCCTTCTCATCTGCGCCGATGGCTATTACCGCGGCGGCAAGGTCGTTCAGAGCAAGGCCAACGCCGACCAGGCGCTGCAGTCATGCCCCCTGGTGAAGGACGTGATCGTTGTAAAGCGCGCCAACAATAATGCCCCCATGGTTTCCGGGCGCGATTACTTCTGGGATGAGGAGCTTGCCACTGTCGGCGCCGTTTGCGAGCCCGAGAAAATGGATTCCGAAGATCCCCTCTTCATTCTCTACACCAGCGGCAGCACCGGCAAGCCCAAGGGTGTGCTGCATACCACGGCCGGCTATCTGCTGTATGTTATGAGGACCTTCCAGTGGATATTCGACTATAAGGACGAGGATACCTTCTGGTGCACAGCCGATATCGGATGGGTTACCGGTCACAGCTACATTGTCTACGGTCCCCTGGGTATGGGCGCCACCAGCCTGATGTTCGAGGGCGTGCCCAACTACCCCAAGCCGGACAGGTTCTGGGACATTATCGAGAAATATAAGGTCAATACCCTCTATACCGCGCCCACGGCTCTCCGCGCCATAATGAAAGATGGCGATGACTGGGTCAAAAAGCACGACCTGAGCTCTTTAAGGCTGCTCGGCACGGTCGGCGAGCCGATCAATCCCGAGGCCTGGATATGGTACTACAATGTTATCGGCGGCGGACGCTGCCCCATTGTTGATACATGGTGGCAGACGGAGACCGGCGGCATACTCATCACCCCGCTGCCCGGCGCCTGGCCGATCAAACCGGGATCTGCTACATTACCCTTCCCTGGCGTGGCGGCCAAGGTCATCCGCGAGGACCGCTCGCAGGCCGGCGTTAACGAAGGCGGTTCGCTTATCATCGAGAAGCCGTGGCCCGGCCTCATGCGCGGTGTTTATGGTGATCCGGAGAGGTTCAAGAATACGTACTTCATCCAGAATCCCGGAGTATACACCACTGGCGATGGCGCCAGGGTGGATGAGGACGGTTACTTCTGGTTGATGGGCCGCATCGACGATGTCATCAACGTGTCCGGCCACAGGATCGGAACGGCTGAGGTCGAGAGCGCACTCGTCTCACATCCCAAGGTCGCGGAGGCTGCTGTAGTCGGTATGCCCCACGATATTAAGGGCCAGGGCATTTACGCCTATGTGACCTTAAAGACGGGCCAGCAGAAATCGGACGAGCTCAAGAAAGAGCTGGTTACACATGTCCGCAAGGAGATAGGACCTATCGCGACTCCCGACAAGATACAGTGGGCCGACAGTCTGCCCAAAACCCGCAGCGGCAAGATCATGCGCAGGATCCTGACCAAGATCGCTGCCAATGACGTATCCAACCTGGGTGATACCACCACGCTGGCTGATCCCAGCGTCGTGGACGACCTGGTTAAGAACAGGGTATAAAGGAGAAAACGGCGCTGCCCGCAAAGCAGCGCCGTTTTTTTATCTACAAAAACAGAGTAATATCATCTAAATTTTCAGGAGGAGAAGGTACAAAATGGCTGAAGAAGCGAGAGTTTTCGGGATGCCTGCTGAGAAGGGCAGGTGGATCTTCGTTGTATTAGGTTTCATCATCAATCTTTGCCTTGGCAGTGTTTACGCATATAGTGTATTTAATGTCCCTGTCAGAAACCTGTTCAATATCGGAGCATTTGATAGCGGATTACCCTTTATGGTATTCCTCGCCTTTTTCGCCGGTATTTTCCCGTTTAGCGGCAGGTTGCTGGAAAAAGTCGGACCCAGGAAGCTGGGCATTATTGGCGGCGTCATCGTCGGACTGGGATGGATACTATCAGGTATTCTACCATCGATGATACCAAGCATCTGGACACTGATTATTACGTATGGAGTTATCGCGGGATCGGGCGTCGGCCTGGCCTACAGCGGCCCTATTCAGGTTGCTACCAGGTGGTTCCCCGATAAAAAAGGTCTGGCGGTAGGTTTAACTGTGGCCGGTTTTGGCGGATCACCTTTCGTCAGCGCCTATGTCGCAAAAGCGCTCATTGATTCAGTAACCGTTTTACCCACGTTCCTTTATCTCGGCATCGCATTTCTGTTATTAATTATCTTGCTGTCCATCCCTTTGAAGTTCCCTGTAGCGGATTGGAAACCTTCCGGATGGACTCCTAAAGCAGGTGCTGCGGTTGCTTCTGCTGATTATGATAGTTCCCAAATGACAAAGACATCCTCATTTTGGGGACTTTTTATCTGTTTTACTATAGGTTCCCTGGCAGGCTTGATGGCCATCAGCATCTCCAGTCCCGTCGCAACGGGAATCATAAAACTTGACTCTGCAGTTGCGGCAATTTTGGTCTCTGTGTTTGCCATATTCAATGGTGGAGGCAGGCCACTGTTCGGTTGGATAACGGACAGGATAACGCCGAGATATGCGGCAATCCTGTCTTTTGTAATTATCCTTCTGGCGTCTATCGGAATGATGTTTGCCGGTCCGGGTACCACGACCCTCTATGTGATCTGTTTCGCCGGGTTCTGGCTGTGCCTGGGTGGTTGGCTGGCAATTGCGCCAACCTCTACGGCCACCTTCTTCGGTATTAAATTTAATGCCAGGAATTATGGCATTATGCTACTGGCCTATGGCATAGGCGCCATTCTGGCCAATTTCATTTCCGGTTTTGCCAGCGACCTGTTTGGCTCATATCTGAGGGCCTTTATTCCGGTCGGTGTACTGGCCTTTGCGGGTCTTTTCATTGCCTTCTTCCTGATGAAACCACCGAAGAAAATCAGTTAGCTGAGATACCTCTGCAATTAAAGATTTAAGTGGGCGGCGGGCATAATACCTGCCGCCCACTTGTGTTTGTTTCTATACCCCTCCTGCAGGTGCTAAAATTATTCTCTGCGGTAAAAAATATGTCTACTGATGCAATTGAAGTCAGGGGCGCTCGGGAACACAATCTCAAGAACATTGACGTTACTATCCCGAGGGATAAACTGGTTGTCATTACAGGCGTCTCTGGTTCAGGCAAGAGCTCGCTGGCATTCGATACCATCTATGCCGAGGGGCAGCGGCGTTATATCGAATCTCTTTCGGCATATGCCCGGCAGTTTCTGGGACGTATGGACAAACCCGATGTCGACTATATCGAAGGCCTGAGCCCTGCTATATCGATCGATCAGAAGGGGCCGTCTCATAATCCGCGCTCCATCGTAGGAACTGTGACCGAGGTTTACGACTACCTGCGCCTGCTGTTTGCCAGGGTAGGAAGGCCGCACTGTCCCCAATGCGGCCGGGAGATATCCCGCCAGACGGTACAACAAATCGTGGATTCGGTACTCCAGATCAAGCCTGATACTCGCATAATAGTACTGGCGCCGTTGATCAGGGACAGAAAAGGTGAACACCTGCAGATATTCGACGATCTGAAGAAGGCAGGATTTGTACGTGTCAGGATCGATGGATACGTGCGCGACCTCTCCGAATCCATACAGCTGGATAAAAACAAGAAACACACGGTGGAAGCCGTAGTGGACCGTATTGTAACAGGTGATGAAAGCAACCGGGCGCGTATAGCCGATTCAGTTGAGACCGCGCTCAAGCTGGGGGGAGGTGTGGTGCTGGTGTCTGTTGCCGAGGGAGAGGAGATGCTCTTTTCGGAGCATTTTGCCTGCGTAAATTGCGGGATCAGCTTGGGCGAGATCGCTCCACGCACATTCAGCTTCAACAGTCCTCATGGCGCCTGCCCGGCCTGTACCGGCCTGGGCATCAAGCTTGAGATCGATCCCGATCTGGTTATACCCAACCGGGAACTGACGATCGCCGAGGGCGCCATCAGGCCGTGGGCTACCTACTCATGGTATATCAGCCAGCTCGAAGAGGTAGCTGGGCAATACGATTTCTCGCTGCGTGTACCTGTGAGCAAGCTCAGCAAGGAACAACTGAATCTGGTGCTGTATGGAGAACATCCTGACCGGCACAGGCACCGTTATCGTTTTGGCAAAGTGCGCGAGTATGCGGTCGGTTTTGAGGGCGTTATACCAAACCTGCAACGTCTGCACAGAGAGACGGAGTCCGAAAACAGGCGCGCAGAGATCGAGAGGTATATGTCGGCGTCGCCCTGTCAGGTTTGCGAGGGGAAAAAGTTGAAACCGGAATCGCTGGCGGTCAGGATCGATGGGAAAAATATTATGGATGTCACGGCCCTATCGGCAGTTGATGCAAGCGTATGGATACAATCCATCACAGGCAGCCGTGACGGCAGGCAAATACTGACCTCCAATGAGAAAATGATCGCGGGGCAAATAATAAAGGAGATTAATGCCCGTCTGGGTTTTCTCAGGGATATCGGCCTTGGATACCTGACTTTAGACAGGGCCTCGGCCACTTTAAGCGGGGGAGAAACGCAGAGGATCAGGCTGGCAACCATGATAGGAAGCGGATTGATGGGCGTTTTATATATCTGTGATGAACCGACCATCGGCCTGCATCCTGCCGATATACACAGGCTGATTAGTACGCTTAGTAAGCTTCGTGACCTGGGCAATACCGTCATCAGTGTCGAGCATGACGAAAGTATGATGAGGGCGGCCGATTTCATTGTTGATCTGGGCCCGGGCGCGGGCGAGCACGGAGGCCGCATCGTTGCGACCGGCGGTATTCAGGATGTGATGAATACCCGTGAATCGATCACCGGTCAGTATTTAAGCGGCGTCAGGCATATACCCATGCCGGCCGGGCGCAGGAATGGATCCGGCAAATTCCTGGTGATCAGAAAGGCAGGGGAGAATAATCTTAAAAACATCGACGTTAAGATCCCGCTGGGCAAGCTGGTCTGCATCAGCGGCGTCTCAGGAAGCGGCAAGAGCACGTTGATGAACGATATTTTGTACAAGAAGCTGGCCCAGGTTTTTTATCAGGCCAGGGACAAGCCGGGGAAATGCGCAGGGATAACGGGCGTGGAGAGTATCGACAAGGTAATAAATATCGATCAGTCTCCTATCGGGCGCACCCCGCGTAGCAATCCGGCTACATATACCGGCGCCTTCACTCCCATCAGGGAGCTTTTCTCATCTGTACCGGAAGCGCGCGTGCGAGGCTACGGGCCGGGCCGTTTCTCGTTTAATGTGCGAGGCGGGCGCTGCGAAGCCTGCCAGGGCGACGGGTATATACAAATTGAAATGCAGTTTCTACCAGATGTCACTGTCCCCTGCGAAGTATGCAAAGGAAGGCGATATAACCGGGAGGCGCTCGAGATACAGTTCAAGGGCAAGAATATTGCTGATGTGCTCGATATGACGATCGAGGAAGCTACTGCCTTTTTTACCAGCTTCCCCAAAGTTAAGAATAAGCTCGCCACATTGTTGGATGTCGGTCTGGGGTATATGCGTCTGGGACAACCTGCCCCGACGCTGTCAGGTGGAGAGGCGCAGAGAGTCAAGCTGGCATCGGAGCTATCGCGCCGGTCGACAGGCAGGACCCTCTATATTTTAGACGAGCCAACGACAGGGCTTTCTTTCGCAGATATCGATTGCCTGCTGAGAGTAATTCAAAGGCTGGTGGACGCAGGCAATACTGTGATCATCATAGAACACCATATGGACGTGATAAAAAACGCAGATTATATCATCGACCTCGGGCCCGGAGCGGGAGACGAAGGAGGTTATCTTATAGCCTCAGGTACGCCTGAGGAGGTGGCAAAAATCGATTCTTCCGCTACAGGGCGTTATTTGAAAGACGTGCTGGCCGGGCGCAGTGGATCTGCTACTCGATCTCGATATCTTTAATGCTCAGCTCCGTGCCGCCTGTTAACTTGATTTTGGTACTGCCGCATGTGGGGCATACGTATTCATAATCCTTGATGGAAAAATCTGCATTGCAGCCGTCGCAATGTCCGCTGACGGGCACTTCGTCGATATTCAAATAGGCGCCTCCGGCTATGGTGTCTTTGGCCACCAGCCCGAAACAGAAGGTGAGCTGCAAAGGTACGATGCCGCGCAGATCGCCGGCCACCAGGTTGATCCTGGTGATCTTCGATGCGCCTTCCTTGCCGGCTGCGCTGAGCGCTATGTCCAGTATATTCTGGGCGATGCCCATCTCATGCATGGCCGGCCCCGCCGGTTTTGTTACGGTGTTTTGCTGTCAGCCACGATACCCATTCGTCCAGTCCGGAGCCGTTTGTGCACGATAGCTCAATGATGTCGATGCCGGGATTAATCTTGCGGGCATTGGCTCTGGCTTCTTTCAAACTGAAGTTGGTGTACTGGAGAAGGTCTATTTTATTGATCAGCATCAGAGCCGATTCACGGAACATCAGCGGGTACTTGAGGGGCTTTTCATCACCTTCTGTAACACTTAAAATCATGATTTTATAATCCTCGCCCACGATAAACTCGGCGGGACAAACCAGGTTTCCCACGTTCTCGACCACCAGGACATCTATTTTATCCAGCTTCAGGTGGGGAAGAGCGGAAGCGACCATGTTGGCATCGAGATGGCAGGCGGTTCCCGTGGTCAGTTGTATGGCGGGGATGTTGAATTTGCTGATGCGGTCTGCGTCCCGCGTCGTCTCGATGTCGCCGACGATAACTCCCAGCCTGAGTTTGCCCTCGACTCTCTCTGCTGTTTTCTCAAGCAGCGAAGTTTTTCCGGCGCCCGGCGAGCTCATCAGGTTGAGCACAAGATTGTGGTTTTCATTGAAAAGCTGCCTGTTCTCTCCGGCTATCCTATCATTGGCTTGCAGCACATCCTGCATAACGTTGATCTTCATATAAGTACCTCTTAGCTGGAGTAATTCTGAGAAGCGCTCCGAGGGTAAGTATACAGCTTTGATAGTTTGTGTGCAAAGGAAATCAGGGTAACTCGTTTGTAATAGGCTCGCCCGTTTACTTATAATAGAACACCACAGTTAACCGGATATCGGAGTCCGCATAATAATAGCTTATCGTATTACACAGGATATTTATGAAAGAACATATTAAGATGATAATACCTGAGCGCATATCGGGATTGGGTGAGCTTGCCTATAATATGTGGTGGAGCTGGCATCCTGAAGCCAGGAACCTGTTCAGGAGACTTGACAGGCTGGTCTGGAAGAATACCGCACATAATCCAGTCAGGTTATTAACGGAAATACCGTATCACCAACTGGTGGCCTGTGCCGAGGACGCCAATTACCTGAGCAGCTACGACGCGACTATGGAGGAGTATCGCAAGAGCCTCTTTGTCAATCCTCCCTGGTTTATGACGAAATATCCACAGCACGGCGACAAATCAGTAGCCTACTTTTCACTGGAATTTGCCCTGCACAACTCGTTGCCGCTTTATGCCGGCGGATTGGGTGTACTGGCGGGAGATTACTGCAAAGCAGCCAGTGATCTCGGTATACCGCTGGTAGGGGTGGGTTTCATGTACCCGCAGGGTTATTTTCATCAGCATATATCGGAGGACGGCTGGCAGACCGAGGTGTATGAGCAACTGGGCTATGATAAAGTCGCGGTTTCACGGGTGATGGACCATGACGGTAAAACTCTGACTGTTCAGGTCCCTCTGGATAGTGTTCATATCAAGGTCGCGGCCTGGCTTCTGAACGTAGGCCGCGTTAAATTGTATCTGCTGGATACAAATCTTGAGGAGAATCCCCAGGCCTATCGGGGATTAACAGCCAGATTGTATGGCGGAGACAGGGAGTTGAGGTTACTTCAGGAGCTGGTAATAGGTATCGGCGGCGTGCGCATACTAAGGGCGTTGGGACTGAAACCCGCAGTCTGGCACGCTAATGAGGGACACACAACCTTTATGCTGGTGGAACGCCTTCGCGAATTCATTAAATCGGGCATGCCGCTGGATGCCGCGCTTAAGTCTGTGGCTGAGACGTCGGTATTCACCACGCATACACCGTTGCCCGCAGGTAACGATACCTTTGCACCCGATATCATCGACAGGTATTTTCACTCCTATTGGGGGGAGCTTGGAATCACAAGGGAGCAATTTTTTGATTTTGGGACCAGCCAGCAGAACAAAGACTCCTTCAATATGACGATACTTGGCCTGAAACTGGCAGGCTACAGAAATGGTGTAAGTAAGCTGCACGGAGAGGTCTGCCGCAGCATGTGGCATGGCCTGTGGCCGGAAAAGCCCGAGTCCGAGGTGCCCATTGTATCTATAACCAACGGCGTACATCTGCCTACCTGGACGGCGCCCCAGATCCAGATTCTATTCAGTCGATTCCTGGGAGATGACTGGGAAGATCATCAGGCTGAGAGGGAAAGATGGGACGGTGTAAATGATATACCTGATGAAGCGATCTGGACCATACATCGTTGGCTGAAGTTTAAACTGGTCGGAGCAATACTGGACCGTGCACGTGAAAGGTGGTCCCATGACCGAGTTGCCGCCATACAGCCACTGGCTATGGGAGCATTGTTAGATCCCGATGTGCTGACCATTGGATTCTCCAGACGCTTCACGGGATATAAGAGAGCTTCACTCATCTTCAAAGATGTTGAAAGGCTAAAGAAAATACTGAATCATGAGATGCAGCCTGTGCAGATTATTTTTGCCGGCAAGGCTCATCCTCAGGACGACGATGGCAAACGGCTGATACAACAGATTTACCGCTATGCCAAGGATCCCGATTATGGTGGAAGGATCGCCTTTGTTGAAGATTACGATATGCATATGGCAAGGGATCTGGTGGCCGGAGTGGATGTCTGGTTAAACACACCGTTAACGTTGATGGAGGCCAGCGGGACGAGTGGTCAAAAGGCGTCGGCGAATGGTGCGGTTAATCTAAGCATACTGGACGGTTGGTGGTTTGAAGGGTACAACGGCGACAACGGCTGGGCCGTGGATGAAAGAGGTCGGATCGATTCAATGGACCGCGATAACGTGACGGCGGATGCCATCTGCGAGCTGCTGGAAGATCACGTGATACCGCTTTACTATGATCGCGACATCAATGGCACGCCACACGGCTGGGTAAAAATGATGAAAGAGAGCATACGCTCAAACGCGCCGCATTTCAATACATCAAGGATGGCCGGCGAATATGTCGAGAGGTTCTACCTGAAAGCTCTGCAATACGCTGAAACAAACAATCTTGAATAAAGCGTATTATGAATGGACGCGCATTGTCCCATATACGTATTGTGATATGATTGAAAATTCAGTAATCTATTAGATGAATTATAATTGAAATGAAGAAGCAACTTAGAAAAATCGGAGTCCTTACATCCGGTGGAGACGCGCCCGGCATGAACGCTGCCATAAGGTCCGTTGTCCGCAGTGCCATATTCCACGAGATGGAAGTAGTCGGCATACGTCGCGGATTCTCGGGCTTAATAGCCGGTGAATTCCAGAAATTCAACCAGCGATCTGTGGCCAATATAATTCAAAAGGGTGGAACCATCCTGGAGACCTCCCGTTGCCCCGAGATGATGGAGGTAGAAGGTCGCAAGAAGGCTATTGATGCTTTATTGTCTCAGGAGATCGATGCTTGCGTGATAATAGGCGGCGGCGGCTCATTCCATGCTGCCCAGGCTATGACTGAGGAAAGCGACATTGCCTTTATGGGAATACCCGGGAGCATCGATAATGATATCTGGGGCACGGATTTTTCGATTGGATTTCATACGGCTGTTAATACTGCCCTGGACGCCATCGACCGCATCAGGGATACCGCCAGCGCCTTCGAAAGGATATTCTTTGTCGAGGTGATGGGCAGGAAATCCGGATTTATCGCGCTTACAGTCGGCCTGGCGGGTGGCGCCGAACAGATCATTATTCCGGAGATCCATATGGATGTGGAGGAACTCTGCCAGAACCTCAGGGAGAGCTTCAAACGGGGCAAGAGAAGCAGTATTATTGTGGTTGCCGAGGGAAACACCGTCGATGATACCATCAATATCGAGAAGTATGTGCAGATGCGCCTCAAGGTCGAGACGCGATTGTGCACGCTTGGCCATATACAGAGGGGAGGATCACCCACAGCCGCAGACAGGATTCTTGCCAGCTGCCTGGGCGTCGCCGCTGTTGAAGGCCTGGTGAACGGGAAAAAGGGGCATGCTGTCGGAGAGGTCAAGGGCGAGATCGTCTACACGCCCTTCAAGGATACCTGGCAAAAGAAAAAGACCATCGATGAACGTTTCCTCAAATATATACCCGTTCTATCTCAGTAAAATCTCATGGTTTCTCGAATATTCTGCTACTGACCATGTTATCGGACAATAAGAAGCATTGCGAAATGGAAAACCCGGTTGTATTTCTAATAATCTGAGGAGGTTTACCCATGGAGATAGTCAAATGGTTCGAGGATCTCGGCAAAGCTGACGTTAATAAGGCCGGCGGCAAAGGCGCAAACCTTGGAGAGCTGGTGAAAGCCGGGCTCCCCGTGCCCCCGGGTTTTGTCGTAACTGCGCAGGCCTATCTGTTGTTCAACACGGAAAGCGGGCTTTCTCAGAAGATCGCACATTCCATGGAGGGGATCAACGTAGATGATACGGCGGAGCTTCAGGCCAAGGCCAGGGAAGTGCAGGGGCTGATTGTAGGTACAGAGATGCCGGCCAATATCAAGGAGGAGATCATCAAGGCTTATGAGGAACTGTCGAAGAAGGATTCGTCCAGGGCGCTGTTCGTGGCGGTAAGGTCATCCGCCACTATGGAGGACTCGGAGCAGGCCTCGTTCGCCGGTATGAATGCAACATTTCTCAACGTTCACGGCAAAGAGGACCTGATCAGGAAAGTAAAGGAATGCTGGGCCTCTTTATACGGTGCAAGGGTGATCTTTTACCGTGCCAAGAAGGAGTTCCTGGATGAGCCTGTGATAGCCGTGGTCGTACAAAAAATGGTCAACTCCGATAAAGCGGGTGTCATGTTTACCGCCGATCCGAGCAATAAAAACATGAGCAGCCTGGTGATCGAGGGCGCCTTCGGCCTGGGTGAAGTTGTAGTAGGTGGATTGGTGTCGCCCGATTACTACGAGGTGGAAAAAAGCAGCCTGAAGGTAAAGGACGCCAGGATATCACATAAAAACTTCAAAATCATACGTGATGAAAAAGGCCGAAACAAGAATGTCGATTTGAGCGATAAAGAGGCCGAACAGCCAGTGCTCAGCGATGCTGAAGTGCAAGAGATCGCCAGGCTGGGCATGAAGATCGAGCAGCACTATGGCAGTCCACAGGATACGGAGTGGGCCATGGAAGGCAAGAAGGTATATATGGTGCAATCCAGGCCGATTACCACCTTGATCGGAGCTGCTGGAGTCGTTTCTGAAGAACTCGATGCGGAGGAGAGCAGGGAGCTGATCAGGGGCCTGGGGGCAAGCCCGGGCCGTGGCAGTGGGGAGGTGCGGGTTCTGGCATCACCCGATAAAGACGATGGATTCGAAAGCGGTGATGTGCTGGTCGCTGAGATGACAACGCCTGACTGGGTTCCCTTGATGAAAAAGGCCTCTGCCATCGTCACTGACGGCGGCGGTGTGACCTGCCACGCTGCCATTGTGTCGCGTGAGATGGGATTGCCCTGCGTGGTGGGAACCCGTAATGCAACCAAGGTTCTCAGTGATAAAATGCTGGTGACAGTCGATGGAACACACGGCATCGTTTATGAAGGGAAACTTAAAGAGGATAAGAAGGCCGAGGAGCCGGGCACCCGGGTGGTGGCCAAGACGGCGCCTATTGTTACAGCGACCAAGCTGTACGTTAATCTGGCCATGCCTCATGAAGCTGAGAGGATCGCCAAGGAAGATGTTGACGGCATAGGCCTGCTCAGGGCGGAGTTCATGGTCATCGATGCCTGTGACGGCGTGCACCCCAGGCAGCTTATGGAGGAAGGCAAGAGCAACCAGTTCATCGATGCCATGGTCAGGAAATTGCGCATCTTTACACGCGCGTTTCATCCCAGACCGGTCATTTATCGGGCTATCGATTTCCGCACCAATGAATTCCGTAACCTGAGGGGTGGCGACAAGTATGAGAGTGTCGAGCAGAATCCTATGATAGGCTTCCGGGGTTGTTACAGGTATGTGATGAATCCGGACCTTTTCGAGCTCGAGCTGAAGGTCCTTCAGAAGGTTCGGGAGCTGGATAAGAACCTTCATCTCATGATCCCGTTCGTGCGAACGCTATGGGAGTTTAAACGCTGCAAGAAAATCATAGATGACAGCGGTCTGATGGATGACAGGGAGATGCAGCTCTGGGTAATGGCCGAGGTGCCCTCAGCGGTTTACTGGCTTGAAGACTATGCCAGGGCAGGTATTCACGGTGTATCCATCGGGTCAAACGATCTCACGCAGCTTGTCCTGGGCGTGGACCGCGACAGTGAGATATGCGCCCCTCTCTATGATGAAAGGGACAAGGCGGTGATGGAAGCCATTAAATCGATAGTAAAAACCTCTCAGAAAATGGGTATAACCTGCTCCATTTGCGGGCAGGCGCCCTCCAACTACCCGGACTACGCAGAGAAACTGGTCGAATGGGGGATCACGTCCGTATCGGTAAATCCGGACGTCATAGACCGCACACGGCATAATATCGCGGCCGCCGAGCAGCGCGTATTGCTCAAAGCGGCTTTGAAGAGGGAATTCGACCGGGAATAGTATAATAATATCAGCAGCGGCAATTGCAGGATAACTGCTTTTAATGCAGCGGTTATCCTGCATTTACTATTTTAATATGAATAATATTCGCAATTTTTGCATCATCGCTCATATCGATCATGGCAAGTCCACACTGGCCGATCGCATACTCGAGATGACGGGCCTGATCAGAAAGACCAGCATGGATCAGATGCTGGACAGCATGGACCTTGAGAGGGAGAGGGGTATCACGATCAAGGCCAAGTCGGTCCGCATACCCAACAGAGCGGCGGACGGAAAAGAATACATATTAAACCTCATAGACACGCCGGGCCATGTCGATTTCAGCTATGAGGTATCACGCAGCCTGGAAGCTTGCGAGGGCGCTGTCCTGCTGGTGGATGCCACACAGGGTGTGGAGGCGCAGACCATAGCCAATGCCAACCTGGCTATCGATGCAGGTCTGAAGATCATTCCTGTAATCAACAAGATCGACCTTCCCGGCGCCATGCTTGATGATTGCGCCTTGCAACTTTATACCATGCTGGGTCTAAGCATTGAAGATATACTGCATGTTTCGGCCAAGGATGGGCGCGGAGTAGCTGAGCTGCTCGAGGCCATCGTTGAGCGGATCCCTCCGCCGTCAGGGAGTGAGACAGATCCCTTGAAGTGCCTCATTTTCGATTCGTTTTTCGATCCCTATCGTGGGGTCATTCCGCATCTGCGCGTCTTCTCGGGTCGTATCGCTGCGGGTGACAAAATCATGCTGAAGTCATCCGGACGGGTATTTGAGATTGAGGAGGTGGGCTATTTCAGCCTGGGGCTGGCTCAATCTGAACAGCTTCTGGCCGGAGAGGTCGGGTATGCCGTGGCGCTCATCAGAAACGCCGGCGAGATACATGTGGGCGATACTATCGTGGCCGCCGACCATCCGGAGGTGGCCGCGGTACCGGGCTTCAGGCTTTCGCAGTCGATGGTGTACTGCGGGATTTATCCCATTATCACCAGTGATTATGCCAAGCTGGGAGCTGCGCTTGATAAGTTCAAACTCAATGATTCGTCAGTTGTGTTCGAGAAAGAAAATTCGGCTGCCCTGGGTTACGGATATCGAATAGGATTCCTGGGGATGCTGCATATGGAGATAGCCCTTGAGAGGCTCAGGCGCGAATATGAACAGGATATTATAGCTACCATGCCATCGGTCATTTACCGTGTTATCTGCCTGAATGGCGAAGTGCTGATGCTTGATAATCCCTCCAAATTTCCCCCGGAGGGACAGATAGACCATATCGAAGAGCCTATCATCAGGACCAGGATTATAGTTCCGTCGGACTATGTGGGGCCATGCATGGAGTTATCCGATGCCAAGCGGGGTGTCCTGGTGGGCATCGAGCATCCCGATGATAAGCGCGCCATACTGATATACGATTTGCCGCTGGCTGAGATGATCACGGATTTTTACGACAGGCTCAAGAGTGTCAGCCGCGGATATGCCAGCATGGACTACGAAATGAACGGATACCGGGCTGGAGACCTGGTCAAGGTGGATATACTGGTCAACAATGGGCCTGTGGACGCACTTTCATATATTGCGCCCAGGGAGAATGCGGCCACCAGAGGCCGGGCGCTCATCCACAAACTTAGCAAGACCATTCCCAAGCACCTCTTCAAGATCCCGCTGCAGGCGGCCATCGGTTCACAGATAATTGCCAGGGAGGACATCTTTCCCATGCGCAAGGACGTACTGGCCAAGTGCTACGGCGGCGACATAACAAGAAAAAGGAAGCTGCTGGAAAAGCAGAAAGAAGGCAAGAAAAAGATGAAGATGGTCGGCTTTGTAGAGGTACCCCAGGAGGCCTTCCTGTCGCTCATGAAGATTGAGGATTAGGCTGCTGATATGAGAGGCCTCTATATTCACATACCTTTCTGCATCAGCAAATGCTTTTACTGTGATTTCTATTCGGTTTATGCAAAACCTGATTTGATGGATGGGTATATCGATGCTCTGTTGGCCGAGGCCGACAGCAACCGTGGTATGGACTTCGCTACGCTTTTTATCGGGGGCGGTACCCCCAGTATACTGGGAGCTGAAAGGCTGGAGAAGTTGATATGCGGCCTTCGGCGGATATTCGATCTTGCTGATTTAGGGGAGGCGACAGTCGAGGTTAATCCGGAGTCAGCCGGGATTGACTTGCTGGCGGCGCTGTACAGGCTCGGCATCGGCCGGATCTCCATCGGGATACAGTCGTTGAACGATGATGAGCTTAAAAAGTCAGGCAGGGCCCATAACAGGCGGCAGGCGCTTGAGACTGTCAAGACGACCTTTTCCGTCGGTTTGCGCAATGTATCGGCGGATATCATGATAGGATTGCCCGGCCAGACAGCACAAAGCCTTGCAGGCACGCTGAATATCCTGATAGGCGCGGGCGTAAACCATATTTCAGCTTATTGCCTTTCAATCGAAAAGGGCACCTCTTTTTATCGGTATCCTCCGCCTGATTTACCCAACGAAGATGAGCAGGCAAGCCTTTTCGAGTGCGCCGTCGACATTCTACAGACGCGCGGCTTTGTGCATTATGAGATATCGAATTTTGCATCACCGGGCAGCGAGTGTCTGCACAACCTCAATTACTGGAGGGGGGGAGAGTATCTCGGGTTAGGTCCGGCGGCCGCCTCGCACCTCGGTGGACGTCGCTTCAGGAACACACCCAGGCTGGAGCGATATCTGGCTGACCCTTTGTCCGGCCGGGAAGGGGAGGAGTGTCTGGAAGACGCACGTAAAGCAGGTGAAGAGGCGATGCTGCGTCTGCGGCTTATTCAGGAAGGCCTGGACATGCAGGAAATGGCCGGAAAATACGGGCGGAATGTAATTGAAGGGCTGGAAGCAAGGCTGAATGAGCTTGTAAAGCGGCGGTCGCTGGCTCGTGAAAGGGCTGTTTTCCGTTTGCAGCCCGCCTGTGTGCTGACATCCAACAGTGTTTTTATCGATGTGATAGGCTAATGTGCCTTGTCGGGTATCCGAGCCTGATCGTTTACCATATGCCGGGCAAGAGTGATTTACGATCGGCGGGATAATCAGGGAAGCGCTGGTGATACCAGGCATGGTGCGACATGGCGCGTGGCGCGAGGTTGGCTATGGTCCACAGTGCGAAGCTCAGCCCGGCCAGCGACCAGGTGGCCAGCGCCCATCCAAGCCAGATCAGGATCTCGCCGAAGTAATTGGGGCATGATATCCAGCGATATAATCCTCCATAAGGTATTCTATAACCGGTTTCTCCGGGCCTGCGCAGCCTGGCCAGCGTATAATCGGCGTGCCTGTTGATAACGAAACCCGAGATGAAAAGCGCGGCGCCTGCGATGAAGCGAGGATCGATCAGCCATTGATCGGGATAACCGCCGGACAGCGTGAAAATATAGTATCCGTTCAGCCAGGCATTCATCATATTGAAGAAAATGCCTGAAAATACGATTGAAAGAGGCATTTTATCATGGGAATTCTTCAAGCTGAAAGGGTATATAAAGGCACGATGTATGTAATGCGCTTCCCACATCAGCAGGAAGATCACCGATGGGATCGAGAGCGGCGCTTTCCCCAGTATGAAAGATGCGATAAATATCAACGGCGACCAGGCCTCCATGATCACCCAGGCGAGTTTGCTGTCAATTGAAGGCCCCCATCCGCTCTTAATGTGGCGGCCGTACGGTGCGGCGATGAAGGAAAGACTGACAAAAATAAGGGGACAAAGCACCAGCCAGGTGATCAACAGGATATTGTAGGTAGCGTCCGAAGTCATTCTAACGATGCCCTCGTCTCTTTATAAAGCCGTTGTCCATAAACCAGTTGATGGTATCCGACAGGGTTTCTTTGATAGGCCTCGGTTCATATCCGAGTTCACGCGTGGCTTTAGCGTGGTTAATGTTGCGGTTGCCGGCCAGGGCCTTTAAAGAAACGCTGGTAAAGAGCGGTCTGACCCCTGTCCAGCGGGATATTGCCGTCACAACAGGAGCGCAGGCCCCGGCCACCGGTACCGGGCATACCAGTGCAGGCGGCTTCCTACCTGCCATCTGAGATACAATAGTTGCTATTTCTCTCACCGATAGCCATGTGCCGGAGAGCAGATAATTCGAGCCCGCGGGTGCGGTCTGCTCAGCCTTGATGGCGCCCTCGGCCACGTCTCTGGCGTCCACCCAGTCGAAACCCCCTTCGAGCAGAACAGGGATTCTGCCTTCGGCCATCATGATCAGAGCCTGCCCGAAATGCGATGGCCTGTAATCATAAGGACCGATAACAGCGGTAGGATTAATTATCACCGCATCAAAGCCCGCGACGGCGGCCTGTCGTACCAGTCTCTCACCCGAAGCCTTGGAGAGGTCATACGGCGCAGACTTCGGCGATTCAACCAGTGGCCGAGTTTCATCGATCGGCACATCCAGAGGCTCGTTGCAGAGGGAGTGAATGGAGCTGAAATGTACAAGCCGTTTGACATCGTTGCGGCGGCAGGCTTCTATCACGTTGCGGGTACCTTCGATATTAACAGTACTGCATCGTACGCGGTCGCTCATCAATAGCGATATATATGCAGCCAGATGGTATACAATCGAAACGCCTTCAAATGCATGGATCATGGAATCCAGGTCACTGACATCGCCGTTGCGGCGCTCAACTTTAAGATCCTCCAGACCCAGCGTGCTGCTGTGCGCTATGATACGCACATTCCTTCCTCGGGCGATCAGAGAACGGACAAGATTTACGCCGACATGTCCGGAAGCTCCGGTTACAGCTGTAATCATATGTAAGGAAACAGGAAGTTAAACTTAAAGACTTCTGCAAGTTTAAATAGGCGGCAGTGCCATGTCAAATGTGTGTTCGCAGACGATATAACGGCTACTGCTGCGTGCGTTGATAAAGCGGTATTATATTGATATGATAAATGCCATGTCCAAGCCAGGTTCATTCACACTGGATGAGATATTTCATCCGAGCAGTGTGGCCATAGTCGGCGCTTCGCCTGACAATATCATGTCTTTCGCGGCATGGGCTGTCAGCTCGTTGAAAGAGGCCGGTTTTCCAGCCATTTACCCGGTAAATCCCAGACACAGCGAGGCCTTCGGGCTTACCTGCTATCCTTCCATCTCGGCTATACCCGGGCCGGTGGACCACGTCATAGTATGTATCCCCGCCGAAAAATCCATGGACGTCCTTGATGATTGCGCCGGAAAGGGCGTGATGTCGGTGCATTTTTTCACAGCCGGTTTCAGTGAAAGCGGCGACAGGAGCCGCGCCGAGCTGGAGAGGGATATGCTGCAGAAGGCGCGCGACGGCGGATTCCGCATCATCGGACCTAACTGCACCGGACTTTTCGTGCCCGAGGCCAGGTTGACCACGTCCAGCCGCATGCCGATGCAGCCGGGAGACATAGCATTCATGTCGCAAAGCGGCGGGCATTCCCAGGACATGCCGATGCACGCCGGATCCCGCGGCCTGCGCTTCAGCAAGGTCATCAGCTATGGAAATGCGCTGGATATCGGTGAATGTGAATTACTGGAATACTTCACAAGCGATACCGGGACGGATATAATAGCTATCTACATCGAAGGCGTGAGGGAGGGCAAACGTTTTCGACGTGTTCTCGAGAAGGCCTGCGCTAAGAAACCGGTGGTGGTCTATAAGGGAGGCACTACCGAAGCCGGACTGAGGACGGCCATGAGCCACACAGCCAGCATGACATCCTCTATAAAGGCGTTTCAAGCAATATGCCGCCAGGCCAACGCCATCCAGGTTGGCGATATACAGGAACTGATCGACGTCCTGGTGGCTCTGAGGTTCGCCCGTCCTTACCCGTCGGGCAAAGGCATTGCAGTTGTAGGTGTTGGAGGTGGGCCCAGCGTCGAGGCCGGCGATCACATGGAGGTTGTGGGGCTTGAACTGTCC
>Ga0172380_10002705_pt1 | contig 26460 bp, 25 predicted proteins | sample Leawe162metaG_FD_119747 | JGI IMG/M metagenome (GOLD analysis project Ga0172380, IMG submission 119747) | Leachate microbial communities from a municipal landfill in Southern Ontario, Canada - Leachate well 162 metaG | ecosystem: Engineered > Solid waste > Landfill > Unclassified | place...
ATATCCAACCCGGCATAGACTTCAACCATGGCCCATCCTCCTTCGTGAAGCAGCGCGATCACCTCGCTCCGACTTCGTAACCCAAGGTGGGATGGGCCTACCTCAATTACGCGATGTCCCCGACTTGCACTGATCGATGACGGGGACACGTACCGAAGACGGTACATGTCCCCTTCCTAGACCCTGAAGTCCGCCGTCACCGGGGCGTGGTCGCTGGGCTTGTCCCAGCCGCGCACGTCGTCGTGGATGCGGGCCTGGGCCTTGCCGGTGGCGAAGGCGGCCTCGCGCAGGCCCGGCGTGACCAGGATGTGGTCCAGCAGCAGGCCGCGGTTCGACTGGCGGAAGTCGGCGGCGCGATAGCTCCACCAGCTGGCCAGCTTCTCCGGCTCCGGCGTCGCCTCGCGCATCAGGTTGATGAAGCCGAGCGACGCCTGCAGGGCGCGGAACGCCTCGATCTCGACCGGCGTGTGGCTGACGATCTTCGACATGTAGCGGTGGTTCCAGACGTCGAACTCGCCGGGGGCCACATTGAGGTCGCCGGTGACGACCAGCGGGGCCTTCGGATCGCGCTTTTTCATCTCGGCGGTCAGCCGGGCGAAGAAGTCGAGCTTGTGGGCGAACTTGGGGTTCACCGCCGTGTCGGGCGTATCGCCGCCGGCGGGGATGTAGAAGTTCTGGATCTCGATGCCGGCGACCACCGCGCCGACGCAGCGGGCGTGCCCCTCGCGGCAGACGTCCAGCGGCGGCGCGTCCTCGATCGGCAGGCGCGAGGCGATGGCCACGCCGTGCCAGCCCTTCTGGCCGGCGATGCGGAAGTGGCGGAAGCCCAGCGCGTCGAACATCTCCTTCGGAAACTCGCCCGTCTGGCACTTGATCTCCTGCAGGGCGAGGACGTCGGGCGCGATCTCATCGACCATCCGGCCGATGAGATCGCCGCGCGGACGGACGGAGTTGATGTTCCAGGTGGCGAGGCGCAGGCGCATGCGATCCAGATAACCTGTTTCCGGCGCCGAATCCCGAGAGGGATTCGGCCACTCAAAAATGGCGAGCACACGGGCGGCGAAACCGGCTTCCACTTTCGCCTGTGTGCTCGCAAAGAAAACGCCCGGACGCGATGAAGCGTCCGGGCGTGAAAAGTTGTTTCTCATGCCGCGGCCGGGAGGGGATAGGTTCCGGCACGGTATCTCACGGGTGCGCGAGGTCGGGCGCGCAATCCATGAGTGGCATTATCGCAACGTATGTCGGGAAACGTCAATCGGGAATCGCATCAAGGTTGCCTGTTGCGAATGTGTCACAATCCCTAACGGCGCGTCGGCTGCCGGGGGTAGGGCGCGCGGAACAGGCCCGGGTCCAGATCACCGGCCCGCACCAGGCTGGTCAGCCGCACCTGGGTGACGGCGTTGCGCGCGTCGGTGATCTTCCAGCCCAGCAGCTGCACGGGGCTGTCGCCGAAGGTCAGGACGATCTGGCCGCGGGTCTTGCCGACCCGGTCCTGGGCGGTGATCTCGAAACCGTCGGTCAGCCGCGTGACCCGGCTGACGGCCACGCCCCGGTCGAGGCGGATCTCGTCGGCGAGAAACAGTTTCAGCGGCGTCTGGCTGAGGAAGTAGCGGTTGACCGTCTTCAGCCGCTTGTCGGCCACCGAGACCACCTTGCCGTCGGACACCACCAGCAGGCTCGAGGGCGCGTCGTATTCGAAGCGGGCCCGGCCCGGCCGCTGCAGATAGAGCACGCCCTGGGTCACCGAGCCGCGCGGATCGGTCTGGACGAAACGGCCGCGCGCCGTCGGCAGGCCCTGCAGATAGGCCACGGCCCTGTCGACCAGCGCCTGGTCGGCGGCGGGCAGGGCGAGCGCGGGGCCCGCCAGCATCAGGGCGGGGGCGGCAAGCAGAAGGGCGCGGCGGGTGGTGTCCATGAAACTCGTCTAACAGCTCCCGGCGGCGAATCTAGGGCGGAGGCCCGACCAGAATCTCGCGCTTGCCGGCGTGGTTGGCGGGACCAACAACCCCCTCCTGCTCCATCCGTTCCATCAGCGAGGCGGCGCGGTTGTAGCCGATCTGCAGCCGGCGCTGGATGTAGCTGGTTGAGGCCTTGCCGTCGCGCGTGACCACGGCCACGGCGCGGTCGTAGAGGCCGCCGTCGCCGCCGCCGTTCTCGTCGCCGAACGCCAGCCCGCCCTGACCCTCGTCATCCTCGTCCCCGCCGGCGGTGACCTCGTCGAGGTACTGCGGCTGGCCCTGCTCGCGCAGGAACTTGGCCACGGCGGCGACCTCCTCGTCGGCCACGAACGGCCCGTGCAGGCGCGTCAGGCGGCCGCCAGAGCCGCCGGCCATGTAGAGCATGTCGCCCTGGCCCAGCAGCTGCTCGGCGCCCTGCTCGCCCAGGATGGTCCGGCTGTCGATGCGCGAGGTGACCTGGAAGCTGATGCGGGTCGGGAAGTTGGCCTTGATGGTGCCGGTGATCACATCGACCGACGGCCGCTGGGTGGCCATGATCAGGTGGATGCCGGCGGCGCGGGCCATCTGGGCCAGCCGCTGCACGGCGCCCTCGATATCCTTGCCGGCGACCATCATCAGGTCGGCCACCTCGTCGATGACCACCACCAGATAGGGCATGTGCTCGGGACGGATCTTCTCGCTCTCGAAGATCGGCCGGCCGTTCTCGTCGAACCCCGTCTGAACCGTTCGCTCGAAGTGCTCGCCCTTGTCGATCGCCTCCTTGGCCCGCTCGTTGTAGGCGGCGATGCCGCGCACGCCGATCTTGGCCATGCGGCGATAGCGGTCCTCCATCTCGCGCACCGTCCACTTCAGGGCGACGATGGCCTTCTTGGAGTCGGTCACCACCGGCGCCAGCAGATGCGGGATGCCGTCATAGACGCTGAGCTCGAGCATCTTGGGGTCGATCATGATGAACCGGCACTGCTCGGGCGGCAGGCGGTAGAGGATCGACAGGATCATGGCGTTGACCCCGACCGACTTGCCCGAGCCGGTGGTCCCGGCGATCAGCAGGTGGGGCATCTTGGCCAGGTCGGCGATGTAGGGCTCGCCGCCGATCGTCTCGCCCAGGGCCATCGGCAGGGTCTGGGACTGTTTCTCGTAGTCGGCGCTGGCCAGCAGGTCGCGCAGATAGACCGTCTCGCGCTTGGTGTTGGGCAGCTCCAGCGCGATGGCGTTGCGGCCCTGGACCACCGAGACGCGGCAGGCGGCCACGCCCATCGAGCGGGAGATGTCGTCGGCCAGGGCGACCACGCGGGCGTGCTTCACGCCGGGCGCCGGGACCAGCTCATACAGGGTGACGACCGGGCCCGGCCGGATCTGGTCGATGGCCCCGCGCACGCCGAACTCGGCCAGCACGCTCTCCAGCAGCCGGGCGTTCTGGCGCAGGCCCTCCTCGTCGAAGTTGGCGCCGCGCGGCTTGGGCTTGGCCAGCATGGCCAGCTCGGGCAGGGCGAAACCGCCGGGCTGGACGAAGTCGAAGGTCTTCTGCTGCTCGCGCACCTCGCGGCCGCTGGTCTTGGGCAGGGTCTTGGGCGGCTTGATCGCGGGCTCGCCGTCGGCGGTCCGGGGGGCGGGCGGCTGGATCGCCGTCCGGGCCGGCGCGGCGGCGCTGTCGGCGGCGGTCGGGGCCTTGGCCGCGCGTTCGGCCCGGCGGCGCACGGCCGGCGCCTGTGTCGGAGCGGGGGCGGGCGCCGGCTGGCGGCGGGTGTGGTCAAGCAGCCGCTCCAGGGCCCCGCCGGCGGCGTCGGCCATGCGCGCGCGGCTCGCGCCCAGGGCGGCGGCCAGCCCCGCCAGGCCCAGGCCCAGCAACAGCAGGCCGGCGATGATCCGGGCGCCGGGAATATGGGCGAAGCCAAACAGGCCCGAGACCAGGCCCAGCAGGGTGTCGCCCCAGAAGCCGCCGAGGCCGCCGGCCAGCGCCCAGCTTCGCGGCGGCGTCGGCCCCGACAGGGCGCCGGCCAGGGCGAACACGGCCAGCAGGCCAAGCGTCGCGCGCAGCCGCATCGCGCCGCGCGCCGCCCCGGGGTCCTGCTCGACCACCCGGGTCAGGCCGAACACGATCATCAGCAGCGCCAGGCCCCAGGCCGCCAGACCCAGTGATTGCAGGCCGATATCGGCGATCAGCGCCCCGGCCCCGCCCAGCAGGTTGGTGGCCGGCGCGGCGGTGGCCGCGTTCAGGCTCGGGTCGGCGGAATTCCAGCCGGCGAAGGCGGCGATCAGGGCCGCGCCGAACGCCGCGACGATGCCGCCGCGCAGGCGCACGGCCAGCGGCCGCGACCAGGCCCAGTGGCCCAGTTCCACGGCCATCTCCAGCCCCGACCGTCGCATCGCCCGCGCCATCCGCGCCCCCGTTTTCGTGACCGCCTGTTGTGGGGCCGGGAGGGTTAAGGGGCGTTTACTTTGGAGGTGACGGAGCGCCGCGACTGTCCCGGGTGTCGCTGGGGGTGGCGTTTCAACAACCTCCGTCATCGTCGGACTTGTACCGACGACCCAGGAACGCCAACGCTGGCGGGTGAGGCGAGGAAGTAGCCCGCCGGCGCCGTGCGTATGGGTCGTCGGAACACGTCCGACGATGACGCAGGGGGACGGGCGAACCCCCTTGTTCGTAAGCGGTTTCGCTATCGTCGCCAGACCGGTCATCGGCGCATTCTACCCTCGACTGGAACGGCGATGCGTCGATTCCGATGGCCCGGATGCACGAGAGGGGCGGCTGTCTCGACAATGTCTTCGTTTGTCCCGGGACTATACGTCCCGCGAGTCTCGCCCTCCCTGGGCGGACACGGAACGACGAGGGCCCGCCGGAACCAGCGGCGCATCCCTCACCACCACCCTGCGGGTGGTCCCCCTCTCCCAAGTGGGAGAGGATATCCCTTAAACCCATGCGGGCCAGCGAGGGTCTCGGCATGGGATTTTGGGGAAATGAAAGGGCCTAACCTGCCCCCCCCCCCGCTCATCCCCGCGAAGGCGGGGACCCAGGTTTTTTCACATCCAGTCGGCGTACAGATCCCGCCAACCGGGATTGCTCCGCTCAATCAGCTCGATTTTCCAGGCCCGGTTCCACTTTTTCATCTGGCGCTCACGGCGAAACGCACCCTCGCGCGTGTCGAAGGCCTGATGCCAGACGAGCAGATGCACGCCGTATTTCTTCGTGAATCCAGCCCGGATGCCTTCGCGGTGCTCCCACGTGCGCCTGGACAGGTCATCGGTGGAGCCGATGTAGAGCGTGCCGTTGCGCCTGCTGGCCAGGATGTAAACGTAGAAGGCCATTGGCAAAAAAGCCTGGGTCCCCGCTTTCGCGGGGATGAGCGGGATTTATTGCAATCTAACCGGGCATTGATGGGCAACACAAGAAAAAGGGCGGCCCCGTCACCGGAGCCGCCCTCATTCAGTTCAGCGATAACCGAAAGGCTTACGCCTCGGCGGTCTCGGCCTTGGCGGACAGGTCTTCGCCCGTCACCTGATCGACGACCTTCATCGACAGCTTGGTCTTGCCGCGGTCGTCGAAGCCCAGCAGCTTGACCTTGACCATCTGGCCTTCGGTCAGCACGTCGGCCGGGCGCGAGACCCGTTCGTTGCTGATCTGGCTGACGTGGACCAGGCCGTCCTTGGCGCCGAAGAAGTTCACGAAGGCGCCGAAGTCGACGACCTTGACCACCTTGCCGTTGTAGATGGCGCCCAGTTCCGGCTCCGAAGCGATCGACTTGATCCACTCCTTGGCCGCGTCGATCTTGGCCTGGTCGGCGGCCGCGATCTTGATCGTGCCGTCCTCGCCGATGTCGATCTTGGCGCCGGTTTCGGCGGTGATCTCGCGGATCACCTTGCCGCCCGTGCCGATCACTTCGCGGATCTTGTCGACCGGGATCTTGATCGTCTCGATCTTCGGGGCGAATTCGCCCAGTTCCGCGCGCGGCGCTTCCATGGCCTTGGCCATTTCGCCCAGGATGTGGTTGCGGCCTTCCTTCGCCTGGGCGAGGGCCTGTTTCATGATCGCTTCGGTGATGCCGGCGATCTTGATGTCCATCTGCAGGCTGGTGATGCCGTCCTCGGTGCCGGCGACCTTGAAGTCCATGTCGCCCAGGTGGTCTTCGTCACCCAGAATGTCCGACAGGACCGCGAAGCCGTCCTTCTCGAGGATCAGGCCCATGGCGATGCCGCTGACCGGCTTCTTCAGGGGCACGCCCGCGTCCATCAGCGCCAGCGAGGAGCCGCAGACCGTGGCCATCGAGGACGAGCCGTTGGACTCGGTGATCTCGGAGACCAGGCGGATGGTGTAGGGGAAGTCTTCCGCGCTCGGCAGCATCGGGCGGATCGCCCGCCAGGCCAGCTTGCCGTGGCCGACGTCGCGGCGGCTCGGCGCGCCCATGCGGCCCGTCTCCCCGACCGAATAGGGCGGGAAGTTATAGTGCAGCATGAACTTCTCGTAATACTTGCCTTCCAGCGCGTCGATCAGCTGCTCGTCGTCGCCGGTGCCCAGGGTGGCCACGACCAGGGCCTGGGTTTCGCCGCGGGTGAACAGGGCCGAGCCGTGGGCGCGGGGCAGGACGCCCACTTCGCCGACGATCTGGCGGACCTTGTCGACCGTGCGGCCGTCGATGCGGATGCCGGTGTCGAGAATGCCGCGACGGACCACGTCCGCTTCCAGCTCCTTGAACACTCCGGCCAGCTTGTTGACGTCGTAGCCGTCCGGATTGGCGTCGGACTTGCCCAGGGCGGCCATGGCCTTGCCCTTGGCCGCGCCGATGGCGTCCTGACGCAGGCCCTTCTTGACGATCTTGTAGCCGGCGGCGATGTCGGCCCCGACCAGATCCTTCATCTTCGCCTTCACCGCGTCGGTGTCTTCGGTTTCGAAGTCGAAGGGTTCCTTGGCCGCGTGTTCGGCCAGTTCGATGATCGCGTCGATCACCGGCTGCATGCCCTTGTGGGCGAAGGAGACGCCGCCTAGGACGACCTCTTCCGACAGTTCCTTGATCTCGGATTCGACCATCATCACGGCGTCGGCGGTGCCGGCCACGACGAGGTCCATCTGGCTTTCCTTCAGCTCGTCGAGCGTCGGGTTGAGGATGTATTCGCCATTCACGTAGCCGACGCGGGCGGCGGCGATCGGGCCCATGAAGGGCGCGCCGGAGATGCACAGGGCGGCCGAGGCGCCGATCATGGCGATGATGTCCGGATCGTTCTCCAGGTCGTGGCTCAGCACGGTGGCGACGACCAGCACTTCATTCTTGAAGCCCTTGACGAACAGCGGGCGGATCGGACGGTCGATCAGGCGGCTGGTCAGGGTTTCCTTCTGCGACGGCGCGGTCTCGCGGCGCGGGAAGCTGCCGGGGATCTTGCCGGCGGCGTAGAATTTTTCCTGGTAGTTGACGGTCAGGGGGAAGAAGTCCTGGCCGGGCTTGGGGCTCTTGGCGAAGGTCACGGCGGCCAGAACGGTGGTGTCGCCATAGGTGACGACCACGGCGCCGTCGGCCTGGCGGGCGATGCGGCCGGTTTCGATGGTCAGCGGACGACCGCCCCATTCGATGGTCTTGCGTTTGATGTCGAACATTTGGGTGTGTGTCTTTCTCTAGGTCCCGCAGGCGTATTCCTGGCGGGGGCGGACAGGCGTCGTTTCCGAAATCCTCTCCAGATGTCAGGCTCGCTGAGGATTTCGATTGAACCCTCGTCGTACGGTCTTTGAGACCCTTTGGGTCCCGCCACTGCGTTCCAGAGCCTGGAGGAACGGGGTGGGTAGGTTCTTTTCCACCGCTCATCCCCGCGAAGGCGGGGACCCAGGTGTTTTGGTTTCTGTCCGCTCACCCAGACCTTCAGAAAAAAGCCTGGGTCCCCGCTTTCGCGGGGATGAGCGGAACAGGGGGTTGGCCTAGCGGCGCAGGCCCAGCTTTTCGATGATCGCGGTGTAGCGGCCTTCGTCGGACGTCTTCAGGTGGTCGAGGAGACCGCGACGCTGGGACACCAGCTTCAGCAGGCCGCGACGGCTGTGGTTGTCCTTCTTGTGGGTCTTGAAGTGCTCGGTCAGGTTGGCGATCCGTTCGGACAGGATCGCGACCTGGACTTCGGCGCTTCCGGTGTCGCCTTCGGTGCGGCCATGTTCGGAAATGAGCGCGGCCTTGCGCTCCAGCGTAATCGACATCGGTTAAGTCTCCGCTCAGGCTTGAATAAAGACCCGGACGGGATTGAGCCTTCCCGCGCGCATCTCGGCCAGGGCCACCAGCCTGTTTCCGTCCATGGCCGAAACGAGTCGCGAGCCGCCGGTGAGGCGGGCCTTGAGCGTCTCGACCTGTCTGGGAACCAGAACGATGGGTCGTCCCTGCGCCAGCCGGAAGGCGTCCTCCGCGGTCACGGCCAGCGCCGGGATGTCGTCCAGCGCGGTCTCGACCGGGAGCAGAACCTCCGGAAGCGCGGCCTTATGGCTCAAATTTTCCAGATTTTCCAGCGTTATCGCACGATCTTCCCCGAACGGTCCGACCCGCGTGCGGCGCAGCTGGCTGACGTGCGCGCAGGCGCCCAGCGCCTCGGCGAGATCGCGGACGATGGCGCGGACGTAGGTCCCCTTGCCGCACTCGACCTCGATCTCGATGTGGTCGGCGTCGGGGACGGCGCTGACCCGCGCCGAATGGATGGTCACCGCGCGGGGCTTGAGCTCCATCGCCGTGCCCGCGCGGGCCAGGTCGTAGGCGCGCTCGCCATCGACCTTGACCGCCGAATAGTCGGGCGGGATCTGCTGGATCTCGCCGACGAAGGCCGGCAGGGCGGCCTCGACCTGCTCGCGGGTCGGGCGCTCGTCGGAGGTGGCCGTGGTCTCGCCCTCGCGGTCGAGGGTGGTGGTCGAGCGGCCCCATTCGACGGTGAAGCGATAGGCCTTGTCGGCGTCCATCATGAACGGCACGGTCTTGGTCGCCTCGCCCAGCGCGATCGGCAACACGCCGGTGGCCAGCGGGTCCAGCGTGCCGGCGTGGCCGGCCTTCTGGGCCTTGAACAGCCAGCGCACCTTGCCCACCGCCTGGGTCGAGCCGAAGTCATAGGGCTTGTCGAGGCAGATCCAGCCGTTGACGATCTCGCCCTTCTTGCGGCGGGCCATCAAGGTGCCTTGGCGGTCATCTGGAGGCCAAATTTCGCTGGATCCCGATTGGGGAAACCGTACTGGAGCAGGTCTCCATAGCGCAGGGGTTGCGGCCCGTAGTCGCGGACGCGGGTGTTGGTCACAGTGAACCCCATCTCGTCGGCGTCGGAGGCGTCGCGACACTTCTCCGTCACGTTACTCGCGGAGACGAGGCGCAGCTTGATGCTTGGGACGCCGCAAGAGAGACGCCCACCACGGCAAAGGTCTTCCCGTCGGGCCACGCCGGCGAAAGTTCCACAGGCGGGGTCGGACACGGTCATGCGCAGCCCCTCGACGGTCACCGACACCTCGCCGAAACGATAGACGCCGTCGCGTTGGGTCAGGTTGGCGCTCGGAATGCTGGCCGAACCGAAGACATCCAAGCCGCCGGCGGTGCAGCTCGCGAGAACCAACGAAGCGGCGGCCAGAGCCAACTTGATTCTCACGACGGATCCTCATCGCTCTCAAGGTCGGCTTGGACGCGGGGATTATCGAACAGGCTGTCGATCCGCGCGGCGTGGGCGAAGCTGTCGTCGTGGAAGAACTTCAGGTCCGGGGTGAAGCGCATGTCGATGACCCGGCCCAGCCGCCCGCGCAGCAGCTTGGCCGCGCCATTCAGCGCCTTGACCACCTCCTGGGTGGCTGCGCCGGTCACCCCGGCCCCGAGCGGCTCGACGAAACAGATGGCGTGCTTCAGGTCGCTGCTCATGCGCACCTCGGACACCGTCACCGAGACGTCGGCCAGCACCGGATCGGCCAGATGCTCCTCGCGCAGGATCTCGACCAGCGCATGGCGGATCAGCTCGCCGGCGCGCAGCTGGCGCTGCGAGGGGCCCGACGGGGCGGCGTGACGGGATTTCCCGTGGCGGGGGGAGGCGCGTGACATGCTCGGTATCCTGTCGCCGAGAGGGGATCGAACCCGGTGCGGCGGAAAGGGGCGGCTTCTAGGCTTCGGGGGCGGTGCTGTCCAGCCCGAGCCGCTGGCGGAAAAAGGCGATCGTGCGGGCCTCGGCCGCCTTCGTCGGGCCGCTGCTCGCCAGATGGATGGTCAGCACCGAATGGGGCGGCATGCCCGTGCCGCGCGCCCCGTCCTCCGGCTTGAGCTCGATCGCCTCGAAGCGGTCGCCGAACGTCTCCTTCAGCATCTCGAACCGGCCGGGCGGCACGAAGCGGTCGCCGTGGAAGGCCAGACCCAGCAGGGAAAGGTCCTCGTCCTCGAACCGCTGTTTGGCGCAGCGGATCTCGGCGGCGGAGCTGTCGATCGTCCGCGCGCCCTTCCTGCCCAGCGGCAGGGATGGCTGGCTGAGCACGGGGGCGATCACCGACGGCTCGGTCATCATGGCCAGCGCGAAGCCGCCGGTGAAACACATGCCCAGGGCCCCGACGCCCGGCCCGCCGCATTCGCCGTGGGCCTTGCGGGCCAAAGCGCGCAGCCAGTCGACGATGATGGACGATTTGCCGTTGGCCCAGGCGTTGAACTCGCGGCGGATGCAGATGTTCATGACCATCTGGCCCAGGGCGTAGCCGGTCGAGACCGGCTTGCCGGGCGATCCGAACAGGCTGGGCAGGAACACCGTCATGCCGGCCGCCGCCACGCGGTCGGCATAGGCCACGACCAGCGGATGCAGGCCGGGGATCTCGTGCATGATGATCACCGCCGGCCCGGTTCCACGCCGGAACACCTCGCGCGTATGCGGCCCGTCGGTGAAGGTGAACCGCTCGTAGTCCTTCAGCACATCGATGTCGGCCATCTGATCCCCCGGACGCAATTCGGTGACAGTTTACGAATTCGCCCGCCATGGTCGCGGATGTCCAGCGCAGAGATCGAATTCGTAAACTGTCACCGAATTGCGTCCTACGACCCCGGCCTGCCGTAGTCGGGGCGGAACACGCGGTCGGTGACGCCGTCGTTGATCGGGCCGGGCATGCGCCATTCGCCGCGGAAGGTGAAATCCATGGCCGCGCACAGCCTGGGCTCGCCCGTGACCGGGTCGTCGCCGAAGGCGTGGACGCGCAGGTCGCGGTGCGGGGCGATGGTCCCGATCGACAGCCAGCCGGCCTTCGAGCCGGGGCAGAAGGCCTGGATCATCACCTTGCCCTCGGCGGCCCCGGGATCGATCTCGTAGAGGGTCCCGTTCCCGGCGTCGGCGCCCATCAGGGTGTCGAGCTTGCGGTTGGTCGCCCCGTCGCTCGACGGGTGGGGCACGACGCCCACCGCCACGGCCGTGGCGCGCACGGCCAGCACCCGCGTGCGGAAGAACGACTTGGTGAAGACGAACGTCAGACCGGCCCCGGTCAGCCGTTTGGCCGCCGGCGAGGCCGAGTCATAGGACACCATCCGCTTCTGGGCGGCGAAGGCGGGCGCGGCGCCGGCGGACAGGACCAGGGCCGCCAGGGCGGCGGTGGCGAGGGGGCGGAGCATGTCGAGCCTTCAGGGAATCCTGCGCTTGCCGCGCAGGTCGGAGAGGTCGCCCTCGAAGCCGGACAGCTTCCAGGTCCCCCCGACATTGGTGAACACTAGCAGGCAGGGCCCGTTCTTCTTCTTCGTCGCGCAGACCCGGCCGTCGTCGAGGTATTTCAGCGATCCGCCGATCGCCAGCCGGTCGGGCAGCGGCTTGTCGGGCGTATAGCCATAGTAGCGGGCCGCGGCGCGGAACACCTCCGGCCGGATCAGGGCCTCGACCGCCACGTCGGCCAGGCTCGGCGCCAGCAGGGCGGCCACGGCGCGGGCGCCGTCGTCCATGTCGGCGCGGCTGGTCTCGCGCATCAGCCGGCCCTCGAGCGAGGCCTTCAGCGCCTTGCGATCGACGTAGCGGTCGAACGCGGCGCGGTCGTTGTCGCGGATGGCGACCAGCAGGCTGTGCACGTCCCCGGCCGCGTCGAACCGGCTGGCGGTGGCGCAGCCGGCCAGGGTCAGGGCGAGCAGCGCGACGGTGGCGAACGTGCGGATCATGGCGGTTTCCTTCGCGCTGATCCTAGGCGGAAATGGGGCGGTCCGCGCCCGGCCTCAGCATCAGCCAGGCCACCAGCGCCACGGGCAGGCCGAACAGGAAGGCGTGCACCAGCAGGCTCTCGGCCAGCACCATCGGGGTCATCTTGCCGTGGCCGGCCAGCGACAGCGGTGTGATGATGAAGCGCATCACCGTGAACATGGCCAGGCCGAACAGGGTCCCGTTCAGCCAAGGCCTGGCGATCTCGCGCGGCGGAGTGACGATACAGTAGATCAGCGCCGCGACGATCGAGATGCCGAGGTCGGAAAAGAACCCCAGCAAGACCATCGGCGGCCCGCCCGCCATGGCCGCGTCCCGCCCGACCCAGCCGGCCGCCACCGACCTGCAGACCCTGTCCAGCGGAACGCCGAACTGCGCCGTGGCGGCGAGCAGATCGCCCGGCCCGGCGATGGCCCCGCCGACGACGCCGGCGAGGATGTGTTTTCTGGTTATCGCGACCACGGAAATCTCCCCGGTTTCGTGATGTCCGGCTTGTCCATGCCACCCAGGCGCACGGTCGGCCCAGAACAGACCGCCGTCACGGTCCGGTCAAGGCCGGCCAGCGCGGCGTCCACGGGCGGCGCGGCATTGGCCGGGGCCGGCCCCGGCCCTCACGGCAAGGGCGGCGCGGATCCCGTCTCGACCCCCATCGGCTTCATCCCCAGATCCTTCATCAGCAGGCTGTCCTCGTCCTGCCCCGGCAGGGGCGTGGTCAGCAGCTTGCCGCCGATGAAGATCGAGTTGGCGCCGGCGAGGAAGCAGAGGGCCTGGGTCTCGCGGCTCATGTCGTCGCGGCCGGCCGACAGGCGGACCATGGATCTGGGGCAGACCAGCCGGGCCACCGCCACGGTGCGCACGAACTCGATGCCGTCGATCTGACCCTCGGCCAACATTTTGTCGCCCAGCGGCGTGCCGGGGATGGGCGCCAGGGCGTTGACCGGCAGGCTGTCGGGGTGGACCGGCAGGGTCGCCAGCTGGTGCAGGAAGCTGGCGCGGTCGGCCCGGCTCTCGCCCATGCCGACGATGCCGCCGCAGCAGGTCGAGATGCCCGCGTCGCGCACGTGCTGAAGGGTGTCCAGCCGGTCGTCGTAGGTCCGCGTGGTGACGACCTTGTCGTAATACTCCGGCGAAGTGTCGAGGTTGTGGTTGTAGTAGTCTAGGCCCGCGTCCTTCAGGGCCACGGCCTGCTCGGCCTTGAGCATGCCCAGCGTCACGCAGGTCTCCAGGCCCAGCGCCTTCACCCCGGTGATCATCTCGGCCACGCGCGGCAGGTCGCGGTCCTTCAGGTCGCGCCAGGCGGCGCCCATGCAGAACCGCTGCGCCCCGCCGTCCTGGGCGGCCTTCGCCGCCGTCAGCACGTCCTCAAGCGCCATCAGCTTCTCGGCCTTGAGGCCCGTCTTGAAGCTGGCCGACTGGCTGCAGTAGCCGCAATTCTCGGCGCAGCCGCCGGTCTTGACCGACAGCAGCTGCGACAGCTGCAGCTCGGTCGGGTCGAACCAGCGCCGGTGTACGCCGGCGGCCTGGAACACCAGCTCGGTGAACGGCAGGTCGAACAGCGCCTCGATCTCCTCCCGCGTCCAGTCATGGCGCGGCAGGGCGGGATCGGCGAAACGGACGGGCGCGTTCATGCGGGACAACTCCGGACTGGCGACGCCTTCTAGCCAACCTCCCGCGCTCGCGCGACCCGGAATGAGCCGAAGGGAAAACGGCGCGCCCGCGCAACACATAAAGATATCTTTATGTGATTGTTGCGACGGGAGCCGCGGGCCGCTATAGAGCCGGGCTGACATCTATGGACAGGAGTCCCCCGCGTGACCGACAGCATCGTGCGCGACATCGCGCTGGCCGATTATGGCCGCAAGGAAATCGCCATCGCCGAGACCGAGATGCCCGGCCTGATGGCGCTGCGGCATGAGTTCGGCAAGGATCAGCCGCTGAAGGGCGCGCGCATCGCCGGCTCGCTGCACATGACCATCCAGACGGCCGTGCTGATCGAGACGCTGAAGGACCTGGGCGCCGACGTGCGCTGGGCCAGCTGCAACATCTTCTCGACCCAGGACCACGCCGCCGCGGCCATCGCCGCCACCGGCACGCCGGTGTTCGCCATCAAGGGCGAGAGCCTCTACGAGTACTGGCAGTACACGCACAAGATCTTCGAATGGTCGGACGGCGGCTATCCGAACCTGATCCTCGACGACGGCGGCGACGCGACCCTGCTCTGCGTGCTGGGCCCCAAGGCCGAGAAGGACCCGACCCTGCTCGACCACCCGACCAACGAGGAAGAAGAAGCCCTCTACGCAGTGATGAAGATCTATCTGGCCGAGAAGCCGGGCTTCTATTCGGCCATCGCCGCCTCGATCACCGGCGTGTCGGAAGAGACCACCACGGGCGTGCACCGCCTGTACCAGCTGGCCGCCAAGGGCGAGCTGCCGTTCCCGGCGATCAACGTCAACGACAGCGTGACCAAGTCCAAGTTCGACAACCTCTATGGCTGCCGCGAGAGCCTGGTCGACGCCATCCGCCGCGGCACCGACGTGATGCTGTCGGGCAAGGTCGCCGTGGTCTGCGGCTATGGCGACGTGGGCAAGGGCTCGGCCGCCTCGCTGCGCCAGGGCGGCGCGCGCGTGAAGGTCACAGAGGTCGATCCGATCTGCGCCCTGCAGGCCGCGATGGAAGGCTATGAGGTTGTCACGCTGGATGACGCGGCGGGTGAGGCCGACATCTTCGTCACCGCCACCGGCAACAAGGACGTGATCACCGTCGATCACATGCGCCGTATGCGGAACAACGCCATCGTCTGCAACATCGGCCACTTCGACAGCGAGATCCAGGTCGCCGGCCTGAAGAACTTCAAGTGGGACGAGATCAAGCCGCAGGTCCACCACATCGAGTTCCCGGACGGCAAGAAGATCATCCTGCTGTCCGAGGGCCGGCTGGTGAACCTGGGCAACGCCACGGGCCACCCGTCGTTCGTGATGTCGGCATCCTTCACCAACCAGACGCTGGCCCAGATCGAACTGTGGACCAACCTCAAGGCCTACGAGAACCAGGTCTACACCCTGCCCAAACACCTCGACGAAAAGGTCGCCATGCTGCACCTGGGCAAGCTGGGCGCGAAGCTGACCGTCCTGCGCAAGGACCAGGCCGACTACATCGGCGTGCCGGAAGCGGGCCCGTTCAAGCCGGATCATTACCGGTACTAGGCTGACCAATCCTCCCCGCATCGCGGGGAGGGGGACCATCCGAAGGATGGTGGAGGGGTGGCGCGAAGATCAGCGGCCCCGTCCTGAATTCGGGTCTTTCCGGTCTGGCCTGCGCCGCCCCTCCACCGCCTCCGGCGGTCCCCCTCCCCAACTGCGTTGGGGAGGATGAGTGATGGGGCTACCCAACCCCCGTCGCCTCCGCTAATCCCCTTCCCATGCCGATGGCCCTCATCATGTCGAGCCACGTCGCGGGGAGCCGGGTCGGCGGCTCCGCCCAGGCGCTGGCCCTGACGCAGTTCAAGATCGACCCCGTGGTCGTCCCCACCGTCCTGTACGGCCGCCACCCCGGCTGGGGCGCGCCCGGCGGAGCGCAGGTGCCGGTCGAGGCGTTCGAGGGCATGCTCGACGGGGTCGAGGCCAATGGCCTGTTCGGCATGACCGACCTGGTGCTGACCGGCTATTTCGCCAGCGTCGAGCAGGTGCGGGCCGCGGCCCGGGCGATCGACGCGGTCAAGGCCGCGCCGCGCGACGGCGCCTTCGCGCGCAAGCCGATGATCGTCGTCGATCCGGTGATCGGCGATTCCGGCAAGGGCCTGTTCGTGCCGGCCGAGGTCGCCCAGGCGGTCATCGACCACTTGATTCCCAGGGCCGATCTGGTCGCGCCCAATAGCTGGGAGCTGCAACGCATCACCGGCGCCGACGCCCGCGGCCCCGAGGCCGCCGTCAAGGCCGCCCGCCTGCTTGGCAAGGCGGTGCTGGTTTCGTCCGTCGTCCGCGGCGGCGAGATCGGCGTGGTCTACGCCGACAAGCGCGAGGCCTGGCTGGCCGCGCACCAGAAGACCGGCGAGACCGTGCCCAGCGGCACGGGCGACCTGTTGACCGCTCTGTTCGCCGCCGCCCTGCTGGAGGGCCAGACGCCATCCTACGGCCTGGCCCGCGCCGTCGGCGGCCTGGCCGAGACCATCGTCTCGGCCGGCATCTGGGCCTCGCCCGAGTTGCCGATCGTGGCCATGGGCGCGCGCATCAAACAGGCCAGTCCCACCGTCCGTATCGAGAGGCTGGCGTGAGCACGGAAATCCACGGCCATTGCGAGCCCCGCTTCGCCGCCGTCCAGGACGCCTTCGCCGCCAATTTCGAGGGCGGCCACGAGCTGGGCGCGCGGTTCGCCCTGTCCGTGGACGGAGAGGTCGTCGTTGATCTGTGGGCCGGCTGGGCCGACCGCAAGCTGACCAGGCCGTTCGACGACCGCACCCTGACGCCCGTCTATTCGACGACCAAGGCCGTGGCCTCGACAATGATCGCCCGGCTGGTCGAACAGGGGCGCCTGCGCTGGGACCAGCCGGTCGCCGAGGTCTGGCCGGAGTTCGCGGCCGAGGGCAAGGGCGCGGTCACCGTCGAGCAGATGATCTCGCACCAGGCCGGCCTGCCCGGCTTCGTCGAGCCGATCGACCCGACCCTCTGGTACGACCCGCCCGTCATCGCCGCCATGCTGGCCGCGAAGGCCCCGCTGTGGCCGGTCGGCTCGGCCAGCGGCTATCACGCCCTGACCATCGGCTATCTGGTCGGCGAGCTGTTCCGCCGCGTCGACGGCCGCTCGCTGGGAACCGCCCTGCGCGAGGACATCGCCGGACCGGCCGGCCTGGACCTGTGGATCGGCCTGCCCGACAGCGAACACGGCCGCTGCGCCGACCTCAAGCCGCCGTCGGCCATGCCGGTGTTCGGCGAGGTCACCGACCCGAAGAGGGCCGCCTTCCTGTCGCCCTGGGCCGCGCCCAGCGGCCGGGGCTCGGCCGACTGGCGGCGGATCGAGATCCCCTCGGCCAACGGCCACGCCACGGCGCGGGCGCTGGCCCGGTTCATGGGCGCCCTGGCCACCGACGGCGAGGTCGATGGCGTGCCTATCCTGTCGCCGGCCTCGGTCGCCGAAGCCAGCCGCGAGCGCATCCGCGGCCAGGACCTGGTTCTGCCGTTCGAGCTCAGCTGGGCCGCCGGCTTCATGCGCAACGTTCCGAACCACTTCTTTGGCCCGGGCGAGGCGACCATCGGCCACTCCGGTTGGGGTGGCAGCTGCGCCTTCGCCGACCCCGGGCATCGCGTGGCCGGCGCCTATGTGATGAACCGCCAGGACGTCCATCTGATCGGCGACCCGCGCTCCACGCGCCTGATCGAGGCGGCCTACGCCAGCCTTTGAGCGGGGACGCCCGCCGCCTTCGGTCTGCTGTCTCTATCCCCCCACGAACAGCTCGCGCGACGGACACAGGTCGCGCACCTGGCATTCGCCGCACTTCGGCTTGCGCGCCAGGCAGGTGTAGCGGCCGTGCAGGATCAGCCAGTGGTGGGCGCGGGTCAGATAGGGCGCCGGGACGATGGCCATCAGGTCCTGCTCGACCTTGTCCGGCGTCTTGCCGTCCGACAGCTTCAGCCGGTGCGAGACGCGGAACACATGGGTGTCCACGGCGATGGCCGGCTCGACGCCCAGCTCGTTGAGCACCACGCTGGCGGTCTTGCGCCCGACCCCGGGCAGGGCCTCCAGATCGGCGCGGTTCAGGGGCGTCCGGCCGCCGTGCTTTTCCAGGATGATCCGGGACAGGGCGATGACGTTTCTGGCCTTGTTGCGGAACAGTCCGATGGAATTGACGTAGGGGACCAGCCCCGCCTCGCCGAGCGCCAGCATGGCTTCCGGCGTGCTGGCCACCGGAAACAGCCTTGCCGTGGCCTTGTTGACCTGAACGTCGGTCGCCTGGGCCGACAGGGCGACGGCGACCACCAGGGTGAAGGGGTCCTGGAAGGCCAGCTCCGTGCGCGGATCGTCCGACAGGGTGGCGAACCTGTCGAACAGTTCGCCGACGCGGACCTTCTCCCTGGGCGACAGGCGCTTCTTCGTGGCTGGCTTTTTCATCGCCGGAAGGATGGGGCGCATCGCCCGGTTCGCCAAGGCGGGGCGGCGCGCTAAGCTGGCCGAACTATATTTTCGCGGGCCGCAAGAAGCGGGCGGATTTCGCGGTTCCCCCCGCCTACCTTCGGCGCATGGCATACGACATGACCCCCACCCGCTCCGCCCCGGCGCCGGCTTCCGGCGTCATCGTGCAACTCGAAGAGCGCGCCCGCGACTATGATCGCATGGCCCGCGCCCTGGCCTGGCTGGCCGACCACTGGCGGGAGCATCCGTCGCTGGACGAGGCCGCCGACGCGGTTGGCCTGTCGCCGTTCCACTTCCAGCGCGTGTTCACCCGCTGGGCCGGCGTCAGCCCCAAGGCCTTCGTCGCCTCGATCGCTCATGCCGAGGCGCGGACGCTGCTGGAGGAGGGCGCCAGCGTGCTCGACGCGGCGCTCGACACGGGCCTGTCGGGCCCCTCGCGGCTGCATGACCTGTTCATCGCCCAGGAGGCCGTCACGCCGGGGGAAGCTCGCCGGCGCGGCGAGGGCCTGACCCTGCGCTGGGGCCTGGCGCCCACGCCGTTCGGCACGGGGCTGTTCGCGGTCGCGCCGCGCGGTCTGGCGGGCCTGGGCTTCGTCGATGAGGCCGGCGAAGGCGCCGCGTTCGCCGACATGCACCGCCGCTTCCCCGCCGCCGACTGGGTGCGCGACGACGAGACGGCGCGCGACATGGCGGTGAGGGCCTTTGGCGAGGGAGCGGGGCCCCTGCCGGTGGTGCTGATCGGCTCGCCGTTCCACATCCAGGTCTGGAAGGCGCTGCTGCGCATCCCCGCCGGGGCCACGGCCACCTATGGCGACGTCGCCCGCTGGGCCGGCAAGCCGAAGGCCTACCAGGCCACCGGCGCGGCCATCGGCGCCAACCCTGTCAGCCTGCTGATCCCCTGCCACCGGGTCATCGCCCGCGACGGGCGGCTGAACGGCTACCACTGGGGGCTGGGCCGCAAGGCGGCGATGCTGGGGATGGAGGCGGTGGCCAGGGCGGGGTGATCCTCCGCCGGCCTGATGACAAAGGCCCCTGAAGACCTTGATGGAATTCTGCGCTCCGGTCGGGAGGCCTGGTCAAGGACGACCCCTTCGGGGTCGCCGCTACGCGGCCGCGAAGCGGTCCTTGAGCAGTCCGCCCGCCGGAGCAACACTGGCCATCAAGACATCAGGGGCGGTCCGCCTTCCCGATGGTTGGAGCTAGCTGGCGGCAGGCGGGGGCGCCGCCACCCTCGGAATCAGCAGCTCGTCGAACACGATCCGCCAGCCTTCCGGCCGACGCTGCCAGACGCGCACGTAATGGGCCTTCACGGGCGCGCCGTCCTTGTCCCAGCCCGCCGAGCCGTAGGTCCAGGCCATGTCGCCGGCGACCGAGATGCCGCCGCCCAGCGGGGCGAAGGCGATCTGTTTCGCGCGCCAGTCCAGTTCGGCGCCGAAGGTCGCGCAGCCGGTCGCCGGCGCCATCGGCGAGGACTGGATCCGCCCGTCGCAGGACAGGACCTTCAGATATGCGGCCTTGCTGTCGGCCCTCGCCTCGGCGGCCAGGGCGGCCTCGGCCGCCTGCACCTTGCCGAACGCGCCTTCGGGATAGAGGCCCGGAACCTTCGGCATCGCCAGGAAGACGGGCGTCTCGCCGGGCCCGGGCGAGGCGGCGGGGTCGCTGCCCACGCCGCCGTCGAACACCCATTTCCAGCCGCCGTCGGCCTGTTTCTTCCAGACCGTGAAATAGTGGCCGCGCCGCTTGCCGCCGACGCTGTAGGGGCCCGTGGTGAAGCCCAGGTCGCCGGACGCGGCGATGCCGGCCCAGCTCGGCCACCATTCCAGCTTCGGCGCGTCGGGCGCATCGTCCGGCGAGGCCAGGAAGGTCTCGCGGGCGCTGACGGGGTCTGGCGTCATCAGGATGGCGTCCGGCGCCATGTGGGCGAGGAAGGATTTCTTGACCCCCAGCCGATAGCCGTCGGCGGCGAAGGCGCGTTCGGCCGCGACCACCGGGTCCGGCGTGACCGGCGCGACGGCGGCGGCGGCGGGCAGGGCCATCGCGGCGGCGGCGAGGGCCAGGATCAGGATCAGGCGCATGTCGGTCTCCCGCAATTTCGTCGGCGAAGGCTACTCCCGGCGCCGGTCCGCGCGGTATGAAATCGCGGTAAGACTTCACCGCCCAGGACGCCGGATCCCCAGGATGAGCTTTTCGCAGGCCGAGGTTGAACGCTATGCCCGCCATCTGGTGCTGCGCGAGGTCGGCGGACCGGGGCAGCAGAGGCTGAAGGCCGCCAGCGTGCTGATGGTCGGGGCGGGCGGGCTCGGCGCGCCGGCGGCCCTGTATCTGGCGGCCGCCGGGGTCGGCCGGATCGGCCTCGTCGATCCGGACACGGTGGCCCTGTCCAATCTGCAGCGCCAGGTGCTCTACGCCACCGCCGACGTCGGCCAGGCCAAGACGGCCATGGCCGCCCGGCGACTGAGCGACCTCAATCCCGAGATCACGATCGAGACCCACCCGCTGGCCCTGACCGCCGGCAACGCCGCCGATCTGATCGCTGGCTACGACCTGGTGCTGGACGGCACCGACGACTTCGCCACCCGTTTCGCCGTCTCCGATGCCTGCGTGGCGGCCGGCAAGACGCTGGTCAGCGGCGCGATCGCGCGCTGGACTGGTCAGGTCGGGGTGTTCTCCGGTCGCCCCTGCTACCGCTGCCTCGTTCCGGACATCCCGCCCGACGCGGAGACCTGCGCCGGCGTCGGGGTGGTCGGGGCGCTGGGCGGGGTGATCGGCTCGATGATGGCGCTGGAGGCGATCAAGGTCATCGTCGGGGCCGGCCAGCCGCTGGCCGGCCGGCTGTTGATCTACGACGCCCTGGCCGGCGAGACCCGCACCGTGCGCATCGGCGCCGACCCGGACTGCCCCGCCTGCGGCGGCTGATCTGGACATCTGGCCGGAGACGAAGGACCGGCCCGCGGCCTGATTGTCAGGCTTTCGGGGCGGCAAAGGCCGCGTTGATGAAGGCGATGCTGCGGCTGAGCACCGTGCGCAGGGTGTCGGCCTCCCAGTCCCGGTGACCCTCGCCCTTCAGTTCCAGGTGTTCGTGGACCTTGCCGGCCTTCTTCAGCGCCTTGGCCATCCCCCGAGAGGCGTCGGGCGTGACGATATCGTCCTCCGTGCCGTGGATCAGCAGCACCGGTGCGCGGAATTCGTCGGCGCGCAGAGCCGGCGAGGCCGCTCGCAGCATGGCCTCGTCCGTCTTGGGGTCGCCCATGGAACTCTTCCAGTAGGCATAAGCGTCCGAGTCCGCTCCGTCGGTGCGCCTGGAGAAGGCCAGAGACTGGATGAGGTCGGAATCGGCGGCGATGGCGACGATGCAGCGATAAAGCTCGGGCCGGCGGATGCCGCCCATCAGGGCCGCGTAGCCGCCGTAGCTTGCCCCGAGGATGGCCACCCGCGACGGATCGACCCGGCCGGAGGCCATGACATGGGCGATGCAGTCCTCGACGTCTTCCTGCATCCGGTCGCCCCAGTGTTTGTGACCGGCCTCGGCGAAGGCCTTTCCATAGCCGTCCGAGCCGCGGAAGTTAGGCTGCAGCACGAGCCAGCCCTGGGCCGCGAAAACCTGGGCCCAGAGGTCGAAATCAACGCTGTCGCGCGCTCTGGGACCGCCGTGGGGCATGACCAGCAGGGGCCGGGGCCCCGTCGCCAGGGGCAGGCTGAGATAGGCGGTGATCGGCGCGCCGTCGCGGGTCGTGACCTTCAGGATCTCGATATCGGCCAGCCGGTCCGATGCGAGCCATGGCCGCCTGTCCGCCAGGTTCTGCAGGGCCCTGGTTTCGCGATTGTAGAAATAGAACGAGCCCGGCGCGCGCGGCCCGGTGACGTTGAGCAGGAACCGGTTCCTGCTCTTGTCCACGTCGTAGAAGACGACGTTGCGGGTATTTTTGAAGAAGGCGTTCAACCCCTTGAAATGGGCCGCCAACGTCGCGTCGGGAAACTCGTAGCCGAGCCGGTCGTCGGTGAACGCGGCGCCGACGACGGTCTGATTCTCGTCGGTGAAGACAAAATCGAGATCCTTGCCTGGTTTGGTCAGGACCACCCCGCCCATTTCGAGGGTGCGCAGGTCGAAGCTGCGGATGGACTTGAAGTCCTCGTTCTCGCCACGGTGAGCCACCAGCAGGACACCAGGCTCGGCCGTGGCCGCCACGACGTCGAAGTCCTCGATCTTCTCGATCTCGTTGCGCCTGAATTTGCGCAGCAGCTTCCAGTCCGTCTCGCCTGGCGCCCGGGCCAGGACGATGACCGTTGCGCGGGAGGTGCTGTCGTAGCGCAGCACCGGCACGCCATCCTGCATGAACCAGAAATCGGTCAGGGCCGAGCCACGCTCCACAATGGTGGCCGCGCCGGTGTAGACATCCACGCGATGCAGCATCCAGCGTTCGGGACCATAGGCCCACATCTGCATCAGCACCGCCCTGGGGTCGTTCGGCAACATATCGACGACGCGGGCGAGGTTGAAATCCCGCTTCAGCGCCTTGGGCTGGTTGTTGAACAGCACGACCTCGTTCCTGCCGTCCAGGCTGATGGCGATCACCCGCTTGACCGGGATCTTGAGGAATTCGTCGTAGTACCAGATGCCGGCCGGCTTGCCGTCGGCGTCCTTGGAGAAGCTCAGCCAGATCAGCAGCCGTTCGTCGTTGGCCCATTCCACCTGATCGACGTCGTAGTCGCCCAGCACCACCCGTCGGGACTCCTGGTCGATGGCATCCACCTGGGTCAGGATGATGTAGGCGATCCGCTTGCCGCCCTCTCGCCGTTCGAGCAGTACGGCGATCTGTGTCCCATCGGGCGAGAGCGCCGTGTCGCGCACCGCCGCCGGCCGCAGCAGCTCATCGAGGGTGGGCGGAACCGGCGCCGCCGCCGGCTCGGCGGCCAGGGCGACCGCACCCCTCAGCGCCGCGGGCGCAACCAAGGCGCCGGCGATGACGCCGCGACGCGAAACCATGATGTAAATCCCCGCCCAACTCGCTACCGACCAACGTTGAGGCGGCCGGGACCACCCGTCAAGCGGGCGCCCGTGTTGCTTGATCTACAGCATCGCGGGGATGACGCGGTCAGGCGGCCTGTGCCCGTCCATGAAGGTCTTGATGTTGACGATGACCTTCTCGCCCATGTCGATGCGGCCCTCGACCGTGGCCGAGCCCATGTGCGGCAGCAGCACCACGTTGGGCAGCTTGAGCAGCTTGGGATTGATCGCCGGCTCGTGCTCGTAGACGTCCAGGCCGGCGCCGGCGATCTCGCCGCGGGCCAGCATGTTGGCCAGGGCGCCCTCGTCGATGACCTCGCCGCGGGCGGTGTTGACGATCACGGCGGTCGGCTGCAGCAGCTTCAGCCGGCGGGCCGACAGCAGGTGGTAGGTGGCCGGGGTGTGCGGGCAGTTGATCGACACGATGTCCATCCGCGCCAGCATCTGGTCCAGGCTCTCCCAGTAGGTCGCCTCCAGCTCCTCGGCCACGCGCGGGCTGACGGGCTTGCGGTTATGATAGTGAATCGACAGGCCGAAGGCCTTGCCGCGCCGGGCCAGGGCCTGGCCGATGCGGCCCATGCCGATGATGCCCAGCCGCTTGCCCCACAGGCGGCGGCCCAGCATCCAGGTCGGCGACCAGCCCTGGAAGCCGCCGGTCTGCACGACGTTGGCGCCTTCGACGATGCGCCGGGTCGAGGCCATGATCAGGCTCATGGTCAGGTCGGCCGTGTCCTCGGTCAGCACGCCCGGGGTGTTGGTGACGATGACGCCGCGCTGGTTGGCGGTGGTCACGTCGATGTTGTCGACCCCGGCCCCGAAATTGGCGATCAGCTTCAGCCGGTCGCCGGCCCGCGACAGCAGGCGCGAGTCCAGCCGGTCGGTGATGGTCGGCACCAGAACGTCGCAGCGACTCATGGCCTCGACCAGCTCGTCGGGCGACATGGGGTGGTCATCGACATTGAGTTCGGTGTCGAAAAGCTCCCGCATCCGGGTTTCCACCGGATCGGGCAGCTTGCGCGTGACGATGACTTTCGGCTTCTTGGCGGCCATGGACGCTTTCGATAACGGCGTTGGCCCCTCGGGGGGTCGTCGCACCCTTAGCAAAGGCCCGGCGGGGGGCCAAGCGAAGCTGCGACTTCCGAGGGCCACAGATTGGTCATTGCCGACAAAGTTGGCGCTCGTGGCGGCCGTTCTGGCCCTCGCCGGCTGCGGTGGGCGGGGCGCGCAGGTCTGCGACACGCCCTCGGGCCTGCCCGTGCCGCGCTTCGTCTCGCTGAAGTTCGGCGAGGTCTACGCCCGCAAGGGGCCGGGCGAGGATCACCGCATCCTGTGGGTCTGGCGCTCGAGGGGCATGCCGCTGGAGGTGGTCGCCGAGACCAGCGACTGGCGGCGGGTGCGCGGGCCGGACGGCGCGCTGGCCTGGGCCCACAAGCGCGGACTGGACGGCCGGCTGACGGTCATGCGCGTCAAGCCCGGACAGCTGCCCATGCGCGCCGCGCCGAAGGCCGACGCGCGGGTGGTCGCCTATCTGGCGCCCAGCGCCGTCGCCGCCCTCGACCGGAGCGAGGGCGGCTGGCGGCGGATCAAGGCCTCGGGCGAGGCTGGCTGGGTCCCGGCCGGCGAGGTCTGGGGCGCCGGCGCGCCCACGCCCTGCCGTCCGCGCGAAGATTGAGGCGGCCAGCCCCCCGTGATAACCCCACGCCAGTCCAGCCGCCCGGCGCGGCGATTTACCGGTGACGCATGACCAAGACGCCCCCGCCGCCGATGGCGCAGTCCAGCTACAGCTATGACGATCTGATCGCCTGCGGCCGTGACGAGACCTTCGGCCCCGGTAATGCGCAGCTGCCCATGCCGCCGATGCTGATGTTCGACCGCATCACCAGCATCACCGCCGACGGCGGCGCCCACGGCAAGGGCATGGTGGAAGCCGAGCTGGATATCCATCCGGACCTCTGGTTCTTCGCCTGTCACTTCCACAATGACCCGGTGATGCCCGGCTGTCTCGGCCTGGACGCCATGTGGCAGCTGGTCGGCTTCTACCTGGGCTGGATCGGCGGCCCGGGCCGTGGCCGCGCCCTGGGCGTGGGCGAGGTGAAGTTCTCCGGCGAAGTGACGCCGGATGTGAAGAAGGTTGTCTACCGCGTCGAGCTCAAGCGGGTGATCAATCGCCGGCTCGTTATGGGCATAGGCGACGGGGTGCTCGAAGCCGACGGCAAGCCTATCTATGAGGCGAAGGACCTTCGCGTCGGTCTCTACGCGAAATAGCCGGGCGGAGAACCGGACCTGCATGGATCGGTCCCAACAGGACGGATCGGGGAAGAGCCTAAGGAGTCAAAATGCGTCGCGTAGCCGTCACCGGCATCGGTATCGTGTCCTCGATCGGCGCCAACGCCAACGAGGTGGTCGCGTCCCTGCGGGAAGCGAAGTCGGGCGTGAAGTTCGCCCAGTCCTACGCGGACCTGGGCTTCCGCTGCCAGGTCGAGGCGGCGCCTGACTGTGACTGGCAGTCCATCGTCGATCGGCGGGCGGCCCGCTTCCTGGCCGAGGGCACGGGCTGGGCCCATGTGGCCATGGAGCAGGCGATCGCCGACTCGGGGCTGGAGGAAGGCGAGGTCTCCAACGACCGCACCGGCCTGATCGTCGGCGCCGGCGGCCCGTCCACCAAAGCCATCGTCGAGGCCGCGGCGATCACGCGGGAGAAGGGCCCCAAGCGCATCGGTCCGTTCGCCGTGCCCAAGGCCATGAGCTCGGGCCCCTCGGCCACCCTGGCCACCTGGTTCAAGATTCGCGGGCTCAACTTCTCGATCAGCTCCGCCTGCGCCACCTCCACCCACTGCATCGGCACGGCCTACGAGCAGATCCTGATGGGCAAGCAGGACGTGGTCTTCGCCGGCGGGACCGAGGAGCTCGACTGGACCCTGTCGAACATGTTCGACGCCATGGGCGCCATGAGCAGCAACTTCAACGACCGCCCGGCCGTGGCCAGCCGCGCCTATGACCTCAACCGCGACGGCTTCGTCATCGCCGGCGGGTCCGGCATCGTGGTGCTGGAAGAGCTGGAGCGGGCCAAGGCCCGTGGCGCGAAGATCTATGGCGAAATCGTCGGCTACGCGGCCAATTCGGACGGCTACGACATGGTCGCCCCGTCCGGCGAGGGGGCGGTCCGCTGCATGAACCTGGCCATGGCCGGCGCCGGGGGCCGCACGATTGACTACCTCAACCCGCACGGCACCTCGACGCCGGTCG
>Ga0172380_10002706_pt1 | contig 26454 bp, 25 predicted proteins | sample Leawe162metaG_FD_119747 | JGI IMG/M metagenome (GOLD analysis project Ga0172380, IMG submission 119747) | Leachate microbial communities from a municipal landfill in Southern Ontario, Canada - Leachate well 162 metaG | ecosystem: Engineered > Solid waste > Landfill > Unclassified | place...
GGTCAACACCTACGAAGGCACGCATGACATCCATGCGCTTATCCTCGGCCGCGCCCAGACCGGCTTGCAGGCCTTCCAATAAGGCCTCGCAGTCAAATGGACAAAGAAGGCCGCGCCGGAATTTTCGGCGCGGCCTTCTTTTTTTCATGGGGCATGCTGCCTAGAGATCCAGCACCAGTTGCGGCTGGCCATTCGAGGTCCGGCGTGGCGAGACGCCGTTGCCGTCGATCGTCGCGGTCACCCGCTGACGGAAAGCCGAGAAGCTCTCGAAAGTCACGACATCGACGGGTTCGTCGAAGTGCAGCACGATCTTGTAGTAGCTGCTCTGCGCGAGTTTCGACAGCGCAAGAACCCGCCCCCGGAACTGCTGTCCGAGATAGCGTCCCTCGACGATTGCCCCGACGACGACGGGCGCCTTCTCCGCGTTGTCCGAGCGGGCGGCAAGCGCTGCAATCGTGTTCCAGTCGCGCGCGCCGTGGCTTTTGGCAACGAGTTCCAGCGCCGCGCTGTGGCTGAGCGGCGAGCCGCCGCCGGCCATGGCGTCGCGCAGACGCCGAGCCTGGGATTTCAGTTCATCAATGCTAAGTGTGGCCATGGTCATGGCGAGCCTCTTCCAGTTGTGCATGACGCAAGGAACAAAAGGGTGCCCGCATTGCCCCATTTGCGCATGCGCTGAATGGGCTTTTCGTCAGAAGGGAGGACTTCACCAAGGGCTTTCACCCGCGGGCGGCCGGCGCCTCAACCGGGGCCAGATATGGGGCGGCACCATTTTCCTGTCAAGGCCCTCCGGGATTCCAGCCCGAGCGGGCGGGGACGCGACCACCATCGCCCGGAACGAGCAATTTAGGAATGGCGTTGAGGAAACGTCAGTAAAGTTGCGCTAAATTGGGACCCTGAAATCAATCCAGGGAGGGTGAAATGCCCTTGCAGATCATACCCGACGCGAAAAAAGACATCCCACAGGACAAAATCTACGAGAAATTTACGATCAACCGGCCCGGCAAGATCATCTTCGTCGGCCATCATCTGAGCACCAAGACCACCATACGGTGCCTGATCCGGACGATCTCGCTCTATGGCGCCGAGCTCGAACTCAGCCCACACACACCCGTGCCCGAGCATTTTTTCCTGGAAGTCCTCGGCATTCATGATCAGATCGGCTGTACGTTCATCCGCCGGGAAGCGGAAAAGGTGACCGTCGGCTTCAATATGCTGATCGACCCCGAATTCCTGCACCATGTGGTGCGGCTTTCATTCGAGCTCTGACGCTGCATCCGCCGGAAGCGTCCCCGGCACCAACGCCGGGGCGCTCGAGCGATCGCCGGGACCTGCCCTTATTTCGCGGCGGCCAGGTGCTGCTCGATCTCAGGAACGGTCAGCTTGACCAGATCCTTTGCAAGCTCGGCGTGGATGACCCCTTCGGGCAAGGATTCCAGCTCGGGACGGAGGACACCGAGGGCCTTGGGTGGGGCGACGAGGATCATCGCCTTGATCTCGTGGGCCTCCACCAGTTCGGCGACCTTCCTGGCGATGTCCTTCAGGAAGTCCGTTTCGGCCTGTTGGTGCCAGTCGGTTTCTTCCATCGCGCTTCTTTCGCTGCCCTGCGATTGATGGACACGGCCAGGACGGTCGGAACCGATATCGCGCGTCGCTTCATCGGAATGAGACATGTGATCGACGACGGTGAGATTGACGAGATCGGCATCTCCGTCATTGCGCAAAAACAATGCCTTGGCGCCGTCGCAGACGATCACCCAGGATTTGCGACCAATATCAAACCGGCTCATATGTCCATCTCCTCGATTGCGGGGCCATTCGATCCCCATTGTTTCGATAGTAGGCGTGTCGACCGGCCTCTTCAAGTGAAGCCGTCGACGCAAGACGTCTATTGCGGCCCCATGCCCAGTCTTTTCACCGTCGGCTCGTCGAGCGGAAAATGATCGATCGAGGGGCCTCCCTCGATCGCATGGCCCGCCTCGGATATACCGTCGCCGTTCCGGTCGACGAAGCCTTCGGCTTCTTCATCGAAATCGTCGTACCGGTTGCCATGACTGCCATCGTCCCAACGGTTTGATCCGGGTTTCAGGTTTGCAAGTACGCTCTGAAGCATGGCCTCTCGCGCGGACCTATTGCTGCGCAACTGCTGCTTGACGGCCTCGGGGTAAGGCAGACTGTCGATCACACCGGTGAGGTCGTCGACCGTCAGCTGGCGGCCGGACGAGTCAAACGCATTCACGCCGTTCCTCGCCATGTCGTTGAGCGTCAGGAGATTGTCCGCCGATGGCTCGACCATCGGGTTCTGGCTCCCGATCCGGATACCGAAGACCCTGTTCGAGGTAACGGTGTTGCGGGCAGCGAGATTGTTGACCGAACTAACGATGAAGATGCCGGTCTCGTTGTCCGTCACTGTATTCGCGCTCAATTCGTTCCTGTTGGACTGGCTGAGGAATATACCGGCGCCGAGATTGTCGAAGGACCGGTTGCGGACGACGAGACTATCCTCAACGCTGCACAGGATATAGATGCCGCTGCCGATCGCCTCCCGATCGATCACGCCGACGCCGGATAGGCCGAGACTGGCGGCGACAGCCTTCTCCATCAGTTCCATCTGCGCGGCGTCGTGCTTTCGCTCGATCCCTGTCGCGTGGACGACATTGTCCTCGATGGTCAGACGGCGGCTGTGCCAGGTGGCGGTAATGCCGAAACTGCCATTGCCGCGCACCTCGTTGCGGGAAACGAGGAGGTCCTCGCTGCGTTGCGCCCTGGCATTGTCCTCGGCAATCCTGGCGACCGAGGCCGGATCGCCGAGCGTGGCGAAGGGCGAACGGCGCTCTCCGTGCAGAACATCGATGGAGATACCGGTTTCGTTACGCAGGATCGTGTTGCCGAGGATTCGATGTTCGCGGCCTCCGAAGATGGCGATGCCGTCGCGGGCATTGTCTTCTATCAGAGACGTCTCGACGGTCGTGCCCTTTGCGCCCAGCATCACGATGCCCCAGTCATTGCCTGAAAGATGCAGGTTGGCGAGTCTTGCATCATCGGCTTCGATCCGTACACCGGCATATCCCCAGAACAGGAAAGGATCGTCCTCCCTCCCCGAATTCCTGAGCGCCAAATTCTCCACGACGACACCCGGTGCATTGACCGTCAGCACCGAGCCCCGGCTTTCGCCGTCCAGCACCGGGCGGTCCGCCCCCGACGGCATGCCGCGAAGGGTGATCCGGCGGTCGATCGTGAAGTTGCCAAAATAGGAACCTCCGGGGATCTCGATCACATCTCCATCGCGTGCGGCGGAAAGTGCGTCCTGCAGTTTTTCGAAGGCCGCGCCCGTGGTCGCATTGCGAATCGCGCCGACGGCTGCTTCAGCCGCCTCATCGCCGGTGCCGCCGACAGCAAGGAGGACGCCGATGGCGATAGCCATGCCATGTAAAAGTCGGCGCATATCAACATCCCCCACTCCTGATTTGACCAAAGTTAGGTCACGGCGGGCATTGAAACATTGATCCCGATCAAGTCTGGCTGGCGTGCGCGCTTCGCCCGATGGAATCGTCGGCTATTGAAGCTGGCAGCCCGAAACGGCGAGACATGCGCCGAGAACCCCGCAGGCCGCCAGTGCCAGCGCCGATGATACAGCCGGATCGAGTACCCCGGCTTTCACAGCTGCCTGAAGCGGGAAGCGATCGACTACCGTTCCTCCGGGGATCGGGTGGCCGCTATCGCCTATACCGTCGCCATTGGCATCCTGAAAGCCTTCGGAAGCCTCGTCGAAATCGGAAAAATGGTTGCCGCGTGTTCCGTCATCCCATTGGTTCGGGCGTGATAGATCGGACGTACCGACCTTTCCGCCCTTGGGTGTTCCCTGGACGCGCGGCGGCGCGGTATCGCGCCCGGACGTATCGTAGGCATTGATGCCGTTGTCCTTGAGGTCGTTGCCCGACAGCAGGTTGAGAACCGGTGGTGGGTTTGTGGCAAGACCGCGTTCGAGCCTGATGCCGGTGCCCTTGTTGCCGGTCACGACATTGCTTGCTATCCGGTTTGCCGTCGAACCGAAGAAACCGATGCCGACGTCGTTCGCCGTTACGATGTTTGTCATCACGGCATTTTCATAGGCCGTGTCGAGCAGAATGCCGTGGCTGTCGTTGCCGGTAGCGCGGTTAGCCTCGACCCGGTTTTCGTGGGCATCGCAGATCAATCCTATGCCGTAGCCGCGGATCGTCTCGGACGAACCGAAAACGAAGGGCGGATTGCTGAGCGGCACCGGCGCGCCGCCATTGCCCGCCGCTTCGTTTTCCAAAACCCGCACGCGCGTAGCGCTGCCGATGCTGATTCCCGTGTGTCCATTTTCCGATACGGTGTTGCCGCTGATCTCGATATCGGCGGACATTGCCTGCTCGAGGCTGCGCGTTTCCTCCGTGATCAGGACATCGCCCGCCAGCGGCCTTAGTGCCGTCATCATGCCCGGCGGAAAGACCACGCTGCCGACAGAAATTCCGCCATAGGCATTGGCGTCGACCCTGTTGCCGCGGATTGAGCCGTTTCGGCTGTTGAGGATCATGACGCCGCCAAACCGATTGTCGGCTATCTCATTACTCTCGATGGTGAAATCGTCTCCGGCGCGCACGAATATACCGTAATGGCAGCCGGTAATCCTGCTGTTCGAAATCACCGCCCCACCGGCGCGGACCATCACGCAGGCTTCTTCCGAATAGGCCGAAAACACCCCGAACTTCAGGCGGCGCGCGGCGGATGCCGTGATATCCAGCCCGTCGATCGTCACACCGGCGGCGGTAATCGTGATCGCCGATGGCCCTTTGCCGCCTTCAAGACGTGGCTTTCCGGCGCCCGCGTCGAAGCCGCGCAGCGTCAACGGTTTGCCAACCGTCAGCGTCTCCGGATAGCTGCCGCTGTCGATCTCGATGACGGCATTGTCGGGTGCGGCATCAATCGCTGCCTGTATCGTCGCGAAGGTGCCGTCGGAACCTCTGATGCGAACCGCCGCGCCCGCATCTGCTGCAATCGATGCAGCCAGCAACACAGCTACGCCGGTCAGGGTCATCAGTCGAACCATTATTCACCCTCCTCATACGGCCACGACAGCCGTCGCCCCACCTAGGCTAGTTCAGAGAAGAGCACCTTACAACCGAGCCCAAGGCCGTCGCTTCCGGCCAAAGATCGATGTCTTTAAAAATTTAGCGTTCCAATTGACCGCAATACAATGCTTTTCCGGCAGCCTCCCCCTCAAGCGCCAGTCGACGAGCGCAACAGGGGGTAAGCGATGCAGGACGCAACACATCTGGCGAGAGTCCGATCGGAAATGTACGAGCGCAAGTTCGAGCGATTCTATGTCCGCCGTCCGGCGCGCATCATGGCCGTCAGCCCCGGCCTCAGCGGCATCACCATGCGCAGCTGCGAAGTAGTGGATATCTCCCAGGGCGGCGCGGCGCTGGAGATCACCACGACCATCGGTCTTTCCTCCCACTATTACCTTCAGGTCATCGGACTGGCCGACCGGATCGGTTGCGCCGAGGTCTATCGCAACGGCAGCCGCGTCGGCGTGAAGTTCATCAGCATCATACCCGAGCATGTGCTGCACAATATCGTGCGCGCGGACTTCATGCTGGGCGACAAGCTGCAAAAGCAACCCGGACGCTAGGACACGCCTTCAACGGTGCTCCCGACACTTGCGTCCGGCGCGATTGCCCCTATTGTGTGCGCGTTTCGCAACACGCCCAGGAATGACATCTCCATGACCGCCTTTTCGCGCTTCACCCCGTTGATCAGCGCCCTGCCCTCCACCGTTCCCTTTGTCGGCCCCGAAGCCATCGAACGCCAGCGTGCGTGCCCCGTCAGGGCCCGCATCGGCGCCAATGAGAGCGGTTTCGGACCGGCGCCGTCCGTGCTCGCCGCCATCCGGGAAAAGGCAGGCGAAATATGGATGTACAACGATCCGGAGAACTACAGGCTGAAGACGGCGCTTTCGGCCCATCTCGGCACGCGGCCGGAAAACATCGCCGTCGGCGAAGGGGTCGATGACCTGCTAGGCCTGATCGTCCGCATGGTGATCGAGCCGGGCATGCCGGTGGTCACGTCCTTCGGCGGCTATCCGACCTTCAATTTCCACGTGAACGGCTTCGGCGGGCGGCTGGTCACCTTGCCCTATGTCGACGACCGGGAAGACCTCAGCGGATTGCTCGCGGCGGTGAAGCGGGAAAACGCACCGCTCGTCTATTTCGCCAATCCCGACAATCCGATGGGAAGCTGGTGGGATGCCGAAACCATCGTGTCCTTCGCCAGGTCCCTGCCGGAAACCACCCTGCTCATTCTCGACGAGGCCTATTGCGAGACTGGACCGGCCAGCTCCACACCGCCGATCGCCGATCTGATCGACCTGCCGAACGTGCTCCGCATGCGCACCTTCTCGAAGGCCTATGGTCTTGCCGGCGCGCGCGTCGGATATGCGATCGGCACGCCTGGAACGGTTCTGGCCTTCGACAAGATCCGCAATCATTTCGGTATGCAGCGCCTTTCGACGGAAGCGGCCCTGGCGGCTCTGGCAGATCAGACCTACCTTGCCGAAGTCCTGGGCCGGATTGCCGCGGCCCGGGAGCGCATCAGCACGATTGCGCGGGCGAACGGCCTCTCGCCGCTCGTCTCCGCCACGAACTTCGTCGCCGTCGATTGCGGGCGCGACGGAACCCATGCCCGCGCGATCGTCGACGGTCTGATGGAATACGGCGTCTTCATCCGCATGCCGGGGGTGGCGCCGCTCAACCGCTGCATCCGTATCAGCGCCGGCCTGCCCGCCGACCTCGACCTGCTCGAGGAAAGCCTGCCCAAGGTCCTGAAATCGCTCTGACAACGGACAAATGAAAAAGAACCGCGCCGGCCTTGTTCCTGCCGGTCGCGGTTCTCATGTGTTGGCCAAGGCCCCGTCCAAAGGTTCCCCGCCACGCTCCCCTCTCCCAGGGTTTTTGTCAGGTTTCTATCCGGACGCCGTCCGGAGCAATATCATGTGCACGCTCAGTGCATCGTCATCCATTCGCGGGCGGCGCGGAGTGCCGCTGCAAGATCCGATTTGCTCATCGTCAGGGCGAGATCGGCGCGAAGCTCGGCAGCACGTTCGCAGCCCTTGATGGCGGCGATGTTCAGCCACTTGTGCGCCGAGACCAGGTCGGTATCGCAACCGCGGCCGGTCGCATACATCAGACCCATGTCGCAGAAGACGTCAGCGCGGGTTTCGCCACCCATGGTGGCCATTTCGGAATTCTGGATTTCAAAGCGTGCCATCGGTTTTGTCCCTGTTTTGCCTGTCGGTTCAAACTGTCCCTGTTTTGCCCCTTTCGAGGCACCTTCCAGATCCTGCCGTCTATCGCGGCCTGTTGTAGATCCTTCCGGTCCGGCGGGTTGATCCCTGCTCGTTTGATGCCCCAACAATGCCAAAAGCCTTTCAACACTCGCTTAAAATGCATGCTTAATTTGCGGAAAACAAAGTACAAATTCTTCGTAAACTTGGCTTTTCATTAATCATCACTACACCTGAAGATTAAGGAGATTTGCCGCAAATTTACGTCTTATTGAGAATTTCAAATAAACCGAACGCTAACCATGGAAAACACTTGCGCGTTCATGGCCTGCCCCGAAGCTCCGCATTTCCGGGCGAGATTGCCGCCGGAAATGGACTGAAACAGCTATTTACCTTTACGTTTGCGTAAGATATTTTCTCGACTGCTCAACTGGGCTATCGCGGTCCGCCAGCGCCGCCTAGGGGACACAACATCGGGAGGAAGATTTCACATGCGGATGATCGTATTTGCAGCAGCTTTGGCGCTCGGCGCCGTCTCGGCCCAGGCCGCCGAGCCGATCGAAGGAAACTGGAAGACCGCCAGCGGCGCCACCGCACAGATCGCCCCCTGCGGCGGCAGCTTTTGCGTGACGCTGAAGAGCGGTAAGCATGCCGGCAAGCAGATCGGCAAGATGGCCGGCGCCGGCGGCGCATACAAGGGCACCATCACCGATCCTGACGCCGACAAGACCTATACCGGTTCCGGCAGCGTTTCCGGCAATTCGCTGAAGATGAAGGGTTGCGTCATGTCCGTCTTCTGCAAGACCCAGACCTGGTCGCGCCTCTGAGCCATTGACGCTGGCCTAATCCGGCCATTGACCTCACAATGAACCATCCGCGGGGCGTCTCGCGGATGGTGTTTCCTCTTCCGCAGACTGCTTGCAGCCATCTCTAGCCGATCGCCGCCCGCAGTCTCGGCGTGGCGAAATCGAGAAATGCCCTGAGCTTCAGCGGCACCGGCCGGCGCGGCGGATAGACAAGATGCACGGGTGCCGCCGGCTGTTCGAAATCCTCCAGCACCGCGACCAGCTCTCCCCCCGCGACAGCATGCGCCGCCTGATAGGCGAGCACACGCGTGACGCCGAGGCCGGCCGCGGCCGCGTCGACCGCGGCTTCGGCCGTATTGACCGAGAGCCGCGCATGAAGAGGCACGGAAAACGGTCGCTTGCCGTCCATGAAGGTCCACTCGCGCAGCGCCGATATGCCCTCGAAGGTGATGCAATCGTGAGCGGCGAGGTCGCGCGGATGTTCCGGCCTTCCGCGCCGCGCCAGATAGTCGGGGCTGGCATAGACCGTGCGCCTTATGCCGCCTAGCCGCGTCGCAATCAGGGTGCTTTCCGGCAGGTTCCCGATCCTGAGCGCCAGGTCGATATGATCGTCGGTCAGGTTGACGACGCGGTCGCCAAGGATCAGCCGGAGGTCGATCTCCGGATAGGCCTTCAGGAATTCGACGACAACCGGCAACACATGCAGCCGGCCGAACACGATTGGCGCCGTCATCACGAGTTCGCCCTTGGCGACCGTGAACTCGCCGGCCGCCAGGCGCTCCGCCTCCTCCACACGCGCCAGGATCTCGCGCGCAGCCTCCACGTAGGCGCGGCCGGCATCCGTGAGCGAGATGCGCCGGTTGGTGCGCACGACGAGCCTCGAGCCGATATGCACCTCGAGTTCCGCCACCTTGCGGCTGACGGTCGCCAGCGGGCTGCGCAGGTGGCGGGACGCCGCCGAGAGGCTGCCCTGGTCGACGACGGCGAGAAGGACGCTCATCGCGTCGAGCCGGTCCATTTCGCTTCCTTCCGATTTTCGAGAGGCTGACTACAGATTCCGCAGTCTATCCTCCAAAATTCGGCATGAGTAAAGATCATGGCGCTCCACCACCTCCATGTCTTGAGAAGGAACCGCCATGAAGCTCTACCACAATCCGCTCTCCGGCCACGCGCACCGCGCCCAGCTCTTTCTGTCGCTGCTCGGCGTGCCGCATGAACTCGTGCATGTGGATTTCGCCACCCGCGCACACAAGGAGCCCGATTTCCTCGCCATCAACGCCTTCGGCCAAATCCCTGTGCTCGACGACGACGGCGTCATCATCAACGATTCCGCCGCGATCCTTGTCTATCTCGCCAGGAAGTTCCAGCGCACGGACTGGCTGCCGGAAGACGCGCTCTCGGCCGCCAGGGTGCAGAAATGGCTGTCGGTCGCAGCCGGCGAGATCGCCTACGGCCCGGCCGCGGCACGGCGCGTGATGATCTTCAAGGCGGACGTGAAGACCGACGAGATGATCGCGCGGGCGCACCACATTCTCTCGCTGATCGATGCAGAACTCGCGCGGCGCGATTTCATCACCGGGGAACGGCCAACCATCGCGGACCTGGCGCTCTACAGCTACATCGCCGCCGCACCGGAAGGAAATGTCGACCTCGCACCCTACGGCAATGTACGGGCGTGGCTCGCGCGCATCGAAGCTCTCGACGGCTTTGTTCCCTTCCAGAAGACCAGAGTCGGCCTAGCCGCCTGAGCCGGCTCGAACTGCGGCGCTTCCCGCACGGTCTCCCCCCATGGGGAGCGCCGCCGGTGCCGCTCGTCACGTCGGAGGACATACCATGTTCGACACTTTCCGGAATGCCGAGACGTCATGCTGGCACGAGGGTGAGCGGCGGCTTCAGCAGCTCGCCGGCGCGGCCGACAGGCTGGCGGCCATAGGTCCCAACGTGCTGCGCGCCTATCTCACGGAGCAGCACCGCGCCTTCTATCCGCTGCTGCCCTTCGTCGCGATCGGCGCCGTTGGCCGATCAGGGGACGCCTGGGCGACGCTGCGGGCCGGCCATCCCGGTTTCCTCCACTCGCCCGATCCTCTGGCGCTCGTAATCGACGCGCCGCGCGATGCCGCGGATCCCGCCGAGGCGGGCATGGAGGACGGAGACCGGATCGGACTTCTCGGCATCGACCGGATGACCAGACGGCGCAACCGGCTGAACGGCGAGGTCCGGCGCGCGGACGAACGGTCATTCGCCGTCAAGGTCGGGCAGAGTTTCGGCAATTGTCCGCGTTACATCCACGGCCGCGCATACACCTTCGCGCGCGATCTGGCGCGGCTCCCGGCGCTTCCGGCAACCGTGCTCGACCGGCTCGACGCGCGAGCGTGCCGGATCATCGCCAAGGCGGTGAGCTTCTACGTCGCGTCCTATGTGGACGCCGACCAGGGCGGCCGGCAGGTCGACGTCTCCCACCGCGGCGGTCCAGCGGGTTTCGTCCGGATGGACGATGATGGCGTCCTCACGGTGCCGGACTATGCCGGCAACCTGTTCTTCAACACGCTCGGCAACCTGATCGTCAATCCGCGCGCGGGCGTCACCTTCGTCGACGACGAGACCGGCGACATGTTGCAGATGACCGGCGACACGGAGGTGAGCCTCACGCCGCCGGACCTGCCCGGTTTCGAAGACGCCGAACGGTCCTGGCGCTTCCGGCCGCGCCGGATCGTCCTCCGACCCGACGCCCTGCCCTTGCGCTGGGCGCCGTCGGAAGGCGAATGAGGGCGGTCGCTTCCGCCACTTCACCGTGCGGCGCGGGCCGGCGCCGGACCGGAGACGCGCGGGCCCCGCGTGGACCATGGCGCGCGCTCAGCGCGCGTCCTGCACCTTCTTCCAGATCGCGAGCGTGGCCGCGCGCGGATCGTTCGTCCAGCGGATGCTGTCATTGGTGAAATCGAGGAGTTCCGTCGAACCGGCCTGGTGCTGCTTCCATTCCGGCAGCCCCTCGCCGTTCGGATCACCCGTCTTGCCGAAATTGACCCAGTAGCCGCTCGTCTTGCTCGCCATGTCGTAGTCGGTCTCGGCGGTGTTCGCCGCGCCGATAATCGCCTGTGGCACGCCCAGAGTATAGGGGATTTCCATGCCGTGAAGGGTTCCTGGCATGGTCGGCCGCTGGACTTCCGGCACATAGGAGAAACGGTAGTACCAGGTCGGCTGGCCGGACGTGGCGGCTAGGTCGGCCAGGTGGGCGGTCGGCTCCATCATCGTCATGTCGGCGAAGACCTGCACCTTCAACTCGTCGAGCGCCGTGGTTCCGTCCGGGTCGTAGGCGGCCGCGGCCGCCTGCGCCTCGGATCCAAACGTGGCGAACAGAGCCTCCTTGGTGTCCGCGACGCCTAGGCCGAGATCGCGGCTGTTCGCCCCGAGCATCAACGGCACCTTGTTCTGCCGCCCGGCCTCGAACGTCGCTTCCGGTGTCTCGGAGATGAATTGGCCGTCGATGATGGCCATCGCCATGCCGGGCACGGTCGTCTTGCGGGCGAGCGCCCCCAGCACTTCGGGGCCGCCGGCCCCGGCGACCAAAGTCTGAGGGGACAGGTCGCGCAGATCGCGCGCGGCGGCCTCGTCCGTGCCGTCGATGCCGAGCAGCTTCGCGTAGTCGAGCGCCGACTTTTCCGCCTCCTCAAGCGTCGACATCGGGATTTCGGACGACCGCCCGCCCGGCGTGCCGGGCGATTGCAGGATCGCGCGCTCGTAGAAACCCTTGGACATCGGTGAGACGAGGTGGGCGAGCACTGAGCCGCCACCGGCGGACTCGCCGAAGATCGTGACGTTGGCCGGATCGCCGCCGAAGGCGGCTATGTTGTTCCGCACCCATTTCAGCGCGGCCAGCTGGTCGAGATAGCCGTAGTTGCCACGCACCTCGCCCTCCCTCGCGAGCGCCGGATGGGCGAAGAAGCCGAGGCGGCCGAGGCGGTAGTTGATCGACACGCCGATCACGCCCTGGGCGGCGATCACCTGCAGCGGATAGATGTTGGCGCCCCCGCGCACCATGGCGCCGCCATGGATCCATACCATGACCGGCAACGGCCCGTCGGCGCCCGCCGGGCGGAACACGTTGAGCGTCAGGCAGTCCTCGGAGACGAATTCGATGTCGGGCTGGAAGCAGGACGGACCGTAGGTATCGGCCTGAAGCGTTCGCCGCCAGGATTTCACGGGCCGGGGAGCCTCCCAGCGCAGCTTGCCCACGGGCGGCGCCGCATAGGGAATGCCGAGCCAGGCGTCGACCTTGCCCTGGGTGGTTCCCTGCACCGCACCCCCCTCGACCTCCACGGGCGCGGGTTCGGCATGGGAAGTACCGGCGCTCGCCGTCAATGCGAGCGCAATCAAAACAGGTGCCAATTTCCTCATTTCATCCTCCCGAATAGATCCGCAAAGCACGACCGGGGAACCGACCGCCGCTGGCGGCCCGATCGCTCGGTCAAAAAAGGCTGCGTAGAAACATTCCGTCGCGACGGCCGCGGGATATGCTGCGCGCCGCCGGCGGCACTCGCATTTCGGGTAACGACGACATTATGCTCTCGCTTCGGTCCGCGTTCAACATGCCTGTTCTTCCCACGGATTTAGCTTGCCTCGCGTACCGCGGTCTGTCGTAAATTTGCAGTTGTCGCGGGAGACCGAGAGAATGTCGCACAGCCTGACCGAGGCGGAACGCTCCGCCCTGCTTGCCAACCGCTTCTTCGCCGACATGCCGGCGGAGGCGCGTGACGAGGTGGCGCGCCGGGGGCGCGGAAAACGCCTGGGGCCGGGCGAGCGCCTGTTTTCGAAGGGCGGTCCGGCGGACGGCGTCTATGCCCTGCTCACGGGATCGTTGCGCTACAGCACGGTTTCTCCCTCCGGAAAGGAGGCCGTTCTCAACATCCTCACGCCCGGCAAGTGGCTGGGCGACATCTCCGCCTGGGACGACGACGGTCGCACGCTGGATTGCACAGCGCTGGAACAGGCGGTGCTGATGCACCTCAACATGCGCGACTTCAACCACTTGCTCGACGGCCTTCCGGCGTTCGCGCGCATGCTGCTGAAGATACAGGGCGAGCGGATCAGGATGCTGCTCGCATGGAACGAGGCGCTGACGAAGCTCGACGCCGAGGGTCGTCTCGCCACACGGCTGCTCTTCCTGATGCAGTCCCACGGGGCCGGAACGGATCAACAAAGGATCGAAATCGGCCTCCGGCTGCCTCAGGAACTGATCGCAAGCCTCATCGGCACCACGCGCCAGCGCGTCAATCAGATCCTGCTCGCCTGGCAGGAACGAGGCATCGTCGAAGTTCGGAAACGGAGCCTGGTGATACTCGACGGGAAGGCGTTGAAGCGCATGGTCGACCTGTCGTCGCTGCCGTGAGGGCGAGAAGGCCCGACATTGCGGGCGGGCCATCGTCGAGATCGCGAATTCGGGCCGTGCGTCACCGCGCCCGCTGGTTGAACAAAACCTTCTTGGCCTCGTCGTCCTCGGCGATGTTCTTGCGGTGCTCGCGGCCGACGGCAATGCCACGCTCGACTGCCGGACGCGCCATGACCGTCTCGAACCAGCGCTTGAGGTTGGGGAAGTCGTCCAGGTCCTGGCCCTGGTTCTTGTGCGGTACGACCCAGCCGATCGAGGCGATGTCAGCGATCGAATATTCACCGGCCAGAAATTCGCGGTCGGCGAGCCGCCTGTTCATCACGCCGTAGAGGCGGTTCACCTCGTTGGTATAGCGGTTGATGCCGTATTCGATCTTTTCCGGGGCATACTGGCGGAAGTGATGCGCCTGGCCGGCCATGGGGCCGAGACCGCCCACCTGCCAGAACAGCCATTGATCGACCTCGACACGGGCACGCTCATCTGCCGGATAGAACTTGCCGTATTTGCGTCCGAGATATTGCAGGATGGCGCCGGATTCGAAGATCGAGATCGGTTTGCCGCCCGGGCCGTCGGGATCGATGATCGCCGGCATGCGGTTGTTCGGCGAGATCTTCAGGAACTCGGGGGCGAACTGCTCCCCCTTGCCGATATTGACGTAGTGGACTTCATAAGGAATGCCGAGTTCCTCGAGCATGATGGAGATTTTCCAGCCATTCGGCGTCGGCCAGTAATAGAGTTCAATAGGTGTAGCCATGCGACACGTCCTCAAATCGGATTGCGGATAATAACAGCGAGAATTCACATATCATTTCCGGCCGATCCGACCGGTACGCACTTCCCGCGCCTTCACAATCTGGGAGCCGCGGTCGCGAAATCAAGTGTGCACAATGGAATATCCGCCGCACAGCGATAACTTCTGCGTGACGGGCAAACCCCACGTGTCCTCCAACATGCAAGTGTCCTCCAACATGAATGCCAGATGAACCGCAACCTCAGCGGGCGTTCAGGACGGCTCTGCCATAACAGCATCATCGAACACGAACCACTGGGGAACCGACATGACCGCAACGCTCATCCACTCCGTCTCGGCCAGCTTCCGGATCGCCGTTCTGGCGGCATTGATCCTGGGCCCGCTTACCGCCCTAGGCATGGCCAAGTCCGAAGAGATCAAGGTCGGCAAGGCAGGCGCCGGTTTCGTCCTTTTCGTCAGCCTGCAGCGTCAGTCGATGAGCTGAAGATGGCCATGCGGTCCCAAGGCGAACCGGCAATACGCCCCAGACGAGCCGAACCTTTTTTGACCGCCCGGCCGCCCCGTCGTTTGCTTGTCAGCGAGTCCAATCTATAATGGCTCATGAACAAGCGAATCCCTACTCAGACTCCCATCAGTTTTGTAAGTCCGGAACCCTATGAGCCTCGGGTCTTCACGGAGGCAGGGCCTGCCGTGGAAGCGCTCGCGGCACTTTACGAACGCAATACCGCATTCCTGATCGATGCGTTTTCGGGCCTTGCCAAGGGCGGGCCGATTGCAGGGCGGTATCGCGCCTTCTATCCTCAGGTGAGTTTGGAGACGACCAGCTTCGGCCACGCTGATTCCCGTCTGTCCTATGGCCACGTCGCCTCCCCCGGCATCTACACCACGACGATCACCCGGCCGCAGCTCTTCCGCCACTATCTCGAGCAACAGCTCGCCCTGCTCATTCGCAACCATCAGGTTCCCATTGTGGTTTCGGAATCGTCGACGCCGATTCCGCTGCATTTCGCTTTCGGCGAAGGGGCCCATGTGGAGGCGGAGGCAAGCGGTCTCGCCGACATGTCGCTGCGCGACCTGTTCGACACTCCGGACCTCACGGTGACCGACGACGAGATCGCCAATGGCGAATACGATCCGCGGCCGGGTGAGCCGCAGCCCCTTGCCCCCTTCACCGCCCAGCGCATCGACTATTCGTTGGCGCGGCTGTCGCACTACACGGCGACCAGTGCGTCTCATTTCCAGAACTTCGTGCTGTTCACGAACTACCAGTTCTACATGGATGAATTCTGCGCTTTCGCTCGCAAACTCATGGCGGAAGGCGGCAGTGGCTACAGCTCGTTCGTCGAGCCGGGCAATGTCGTCACGCTTGCCGGCAAGAGCGAACCGGAGAGCGGCGTCCCGGTCGCCCGGCTGCCGCAGATGCCTGCCTATCACCTGAAGATGAAGGGTCATGCCGGGATCACCATGGTGAATATCGGCGTCGGCCCATCAAACGCCAAGACGATCACCGACCACATCGCCGTGCTTCGCCCCCATGCCTGGCTGATGCTCGGCCACTGCGCCGGACTGCGCAACAGCCAGCGTCTGGGCGACTACGTGCTGGCGCATGCCTATGTGCGCGAGGATCACGTTCTCGACGACGATCTGCCGGTCTGGGTGCCGATCCCGGCGCTCGCCGAAGTACAGGTCGCGCTCGAAGACGCAGTCGAGGAAATCACCGGCTATGAAGGCTTCGAGCTGAAGCGGATCATGCGCACCGGCACCGTCGCCACCATCGACAATCGCAACTGGGAACTGAGGGACCAGCGCGGACCGGTGAAGCGCCTGTCGCAGTCACGGGCCATCGCCCTCGACATGGAATCGGCGACGATCGCGGCCAACGGCTTCCGCTTCCGCGTTCCCTACGGCACGCTGCTCTGCGTTTCCGACAAGCCGCTGCATGGCGAACTGAAGCTTCCCGGCATGGCGACCGCCTTCTACAGGACGCAGGTCAGCCAGCACCTGCAGATCGGCATCCGCGCGTTGCAGAAGCTCGGCGCCATGCCGCCTGAGAAGCTTCATTCGCGCAAGCTCAGAAGCTTCTTCGAAACGGCTTTCCAGTAGGGCACGTACCGAACGGCAATGACGGCGGAAGAACCGCCGTCACCGGGCATCATTCCCCGATAATCACCGGTTCGCAGCGGACCGGAAAATTGACCGAATTGGCGATGAAGCACTTCTCGTGCGCATCGTGATGCAGCTTTTCCGCCAGTTCCGGATCGCCGGCCGAAATCGTCACGCGCGGCCTGAGCACGATGTCGGTGAAGCGTCCGCCCCCGTCCGCTTCCGTTATCATCGTGCCTTCGGCGCGGTCCTCGTAAGCAGTCACGACGACGCCGTTGACGGCGCAGAAATGCAGATACCAGAGCTTGTGGCAGGCTGAGACCGAGGCAACGAGAAGGTCCTCCGGGTTCCAGCGTTCGCTGTCGCCGCGAAAGGCCGGATCCGCCGAGCCGGGGATATCGGGCTTTCCCTCCACGGCGATCACGTGGTCCCGGCTATAGTCGCGATAGCCGGAGGTGCCGGTGCCGCGATTGCCGATCCAGGTGACGGTGGCTTTATAGTTGTGCTCGTGTCCTGCCATGAGCTTTCCCCTTACTCCTTGACGGTGTCGCGCAGATAGTCGAGCGCCTTGCGCAGAGTCTCGACCGTCTGGTCGACTTCCGAGCGCGAGATGATCAACGGCGGCGAGGCCAGCATGCGGTCGCCGGTGGCACGCAGGATCACGCCATTTGCGACGCACTGGTTGCGAACGATCGTTCCGATGTCGTCGGGCTTTTCGTAGCGGCGGCGGGTCGCCTTGTCGGCAGCGATCTGCACAGCACCCATCAAGCCGACGTTGACGACTTCCCCGACCAGTTCGTGATCGGCAAGCGAACGCCAGGCCTCAGTGAAATACGGGCCGATGTCGTCGCGAACGCGCTCGACCAGTTTTTCTTCCTCGATGATACGGATGTTTTCCAGCGCGGCGGCGGCACAGACCGGATGACCCGAATAGGTGTAACCGTGGTAGAAGTCTCCGAGCTCGTTGACCATGACTTCCGCCACCCGATCGCTGACGAGAACGCCGCCGATCGGCAGATAGCCGGACGACAGACCCTTGGCGATGGGCGCCAGATCGGGCTCGAACCCGTAATGCTGATGGCCGAACCACGAGCCGAGGCGGCCGAAGCCGCAGATCACTTCGTCGGCGACCAGCAGGATCTTGTACTTCTTGCAGATGCGCACGATCTCCGGCCAGTAGGTATCGGGCGGGACGATGACGCCGCCGGCCCCCTGGATCGGCTCGGCGACGAAGGCCGCGACATTCTCCTCGCCGAGTTCGAGGATCTTGTCCTCGAGTTCGCGGGCGACATTGAGGCCGAATTCAGCGGGCGTGAGGTCACCACCTTCGGCGAACCAGTAAGGCTGGCCGATATGGGCAATGCCGGCGATCGGCAGGTTGCCCTGTTCATGCATCCACTGCATGCCGCCGAGCGAGGCACCGGCGACCGTCGAGCCGTGGTAGCCGTTCTTGCGGGCGATCACCATGGTCTTGGTCTCGTGGCCGAGCGCCTTCCAATAGACGCGGGCCATGCGGAACCAGGTGTCGGAGGCTTCCGAGCCGGAATTGGTGAAGAAGACGTGGTTGAGCGTCGGCCCGGCATGGCTGGCAATCTTTTGGGCAAGCAGCGTGGTCGGCGGCGTCGTCGTTCCGAAAAAGGTGTTGTAGTAAGGCAGTTCCTGCATCTGCCTGTAGGCAGCTTCCGCAATCTCGTTGCGGCCATAGCCGACATTGACGCACCAGAGGCCCGCGAATGCGTCGAGATATTGCTTGCCGTTCGAATCCCAGATGTGCACGCCTTCCGCGCGCTGGATGATACGCGTGCCATCCGCATTGAGCTTCTTCATGTCCGAGAAGGGATGCAGGTGATGGGCGGCGTCGATGGCACCGAGATTGGAATGGGCGACGGGCTTCGTCATGGCAATATTTCCTTTTGCAAGCACAAGACCGGCGACGGGCAAGCCTGGAGGGCCTGTCCGCTGGGGTCTTGCTTCCTTGCCTGATTGAAAGGCGGAACGTTATCGGCTACGAACATGACCTTCCAAAATGCGTTTGGCAAGGGTGTCGATCAGCCGCCTCCCCGCCCCGGATTGCCTTTCAGCCATATCTAAAGAGAGCCCTTTTCATGACGAATGTTTCCCAGGCCGCCGAAGTCACCGCAGCCGATCCTTCCGCGCGCATAGAAGTACTGCTGGTCGGCATGAACGGCGACCTGCGCGGCAAGATGATCCCGATCAAGGCCGAGGACAAGGTCTGGAAGAACACGGTGCGCCTGCCGGCCTCGACCCAGTCGCTCGACATCTGGGGTGACGACAACGACGACATTACCCGCATCTCTCTGACGCTCGGTGATCCGGACGGGATCTGCATGGCCGACAGGAACTCGCTAACCTCGCTGCCCTGGGGGCCTGCCGGTTCCAAGCAGGTGCTCGCCACGATGCACACGCTGGACGGCAAACCGCATTATATCTGCCCGCGCGCAATCCTCGCCAATGTGCTGAAACGTTTCGAGGAACGGGGTCTGACCCCCGTCGTCGCCACCGAGCTTGAATTCTACGTCGTCGAGCCCGACTTCCGCGAAACCGGCAAGCCCATGCCGCCAAAGGCCCTGGTAATGGACGGCGAGGTCGAGGGCTTCCAGCTCTACGACATGCGCGCGACCGCCGCGATGGAGGATTTCCTCAAGACCGTACGCCGCTATGCCGATGACATGGGCCTGCCCGCCGACGCGACGACCGCCGAATTCGGCCCCGGCCAGTTCGAGGTCAATCTGCTGCACAAGCCGGACGCGATCGCTGCTGCCGACGACTGCATCTACCTGAAGCGTGTCGTCGACTTCGCCGCGCGCCGCCATGGGCTGAAAGCCACCTGCATGGCCAAGCCCTATGCCGATCAGGCGGGCTCGGGCCTGCATGTCCATGCCAGCATCATCGACAAGGACGGCAGGAACATTCTCGACGCCAAGGGCGGTGATCCGGTAAAGCTGAAGTCGATCACCGCCGGCATGCTGAAGACGATGCAGGATGCCCAGTTGATCTTCGCGCCGTTTGCCAATTCCTACCGCCGCTTCCAGCCGGGCTCGTTCGCGCCCGACAAGGTGGACTGGGGTTTTGGCAATCGCGGCACGGCGATCCGCATTCCGGACAAGGACGGCCCGGCTGCCCGCGTCGAGCATCGCGTCGCCGGCGCCGACGCCAATCCGCACCTGCTGCTCGCAGCAATCCTCGGCGGCATTCTGCTCGGGCTCGACGAAAACCTCGATCCGGGCCCGGTCACGACACCCGACAGCGCACCGGAAAATCCGGACATGCTGACGCATGATTTCCTGACCGCGGTCGACCGCTTCCGCTCCTCGAAGTTCATCGCCGACGTCTTCGGTGAAGAGTATCGCCGCATCTACGGCGACACCAAGCGCAAGGAAGCGATCACGTTTCTGCGCACCGTATCGAGCTTCGACTACCAGACCTATCTGCCGCGGATCTAGCGGATATCAACAGGACCTCGGATTCGGGCGCCAAAAAAAAATACACTGAAAGGCGCTCGAGCGATCATTTATTGCGCCGAAACCGACGCATGCATTCTTTTCGTGCGCGACAACGATTTTACGCGTCGAAGTTGTCGCATGTTGCCTTCAGCCTCTTGAAATCCTCGTCATTTTCCCGTCACTTCCGGGCCTCAGTCAGCCTTAAACGGGGAGAACAAAAATGACCATCATCAAGAAACTGGCGACAACCTTCCTGGTGAGCACCATGCTCGTTGCTGCGGGTCCGGCCTTCGCCGAGACTGTCCTGCACCGGGGCAATTCTGGCGAGCCGACCTCGCTCGACTACGCGCACATCTCGATCAACATCGAGGGCTTCATCGTCAACGACCTCTTCGAAGGCCTGACCATTCATGGTCCGGACGGCAAGATCCTGCCGGGCGTCGCCGAGAGCTGGACGATTTCCGACGACGGCACCGTCTATACCTTCAAGCTGCGCGACAATGCCAAGTGGTCCGATGGCACGCCGGTGACGGCGGGCGATTTCCAGTTCGCCATGCAGCGCATCCAGGATCCGAAGACGGCCGCGCAGTATGCGAACCTCCTCTTCCCGATCAAGAACGCCGAAAAGGTCAACAAGGGCGAAGTGCCGGTGGACCAGCTCGGCGTGAAGGTCGTCGACGACAAGACGCTGGAGATCACGCTCGAGCGCTCGACCCCCTACTTCCTGCAGCTCATGGCGCATTACACCGCGCTGCCGATCAGCAAGGCCAACTACGAAAAATTCGGCGATCAGTTCGTCAAGCCGGGCAACATGGTCTCCAACGGCGCCTACAAGCTTGAGAGCCACGTTCCCAACGACAACCTGACGGCCGTCAAGAACGAAAACTACTGGGACGCCGCCAACGTGCAGATCGACAAGGTCATCTTCTACCCGATCGAAGACGATGCAGCGGCCATCCGGCGCTATGAGGCCGGCGAACTGGACGTCACCTTCAACTTTTCCGCCGACCAGCTTGACCGCCTGAAGGAAAAGTACGGCGACGAGGTGCATGTGAGCCCGGCGCTGGCCACCTACTACTACACCTTCGACAACCGCACGGCACCGTTCGACGATCCGAACGTCCGCAAGGCCCTCTCGATGGCCGTCGACCGCGACTTCCTCTCGCAGGAAATCTATTCCGGTGCCCAGCTGCCGGCCTATGCGCTCGTTCCGCCAGGCATGGAAGGCTATGCCGAGCCGGCCGAGCCGGATTTCGCCGCGATGTCCCAACTCGACCGTGAGGACAAGGCGCTCGAGCTGATGAAGGAAGCCGGTTACGGCGAAGGCGGCAAGCCGCTCGACATCGAAATCCGCTACAACACCAACACCAACCACGAGCGCGTGGCGACCGCCATCGCCGACATGTGGAAGACCACGTTCGGGGCCAACGTTTCGCTCGTCAACCTCGACGTCGCCTCGCACTATTCGTACCTGAAGGAAGGCGGCAAGTTCAACGTCGCCCGCGCCGCCTGGTCCGCAGACTATGCCGATCCGGAGAACTTCCTGTTCCTCGGCCTCAGCGACAACACCGCCTTCAACTACGGGCACTACAACAACCCGGAATTCGACAAGCTGGTGAAGGCTTCCTACAACGAGACCGACCGGGCCAAGCGCATGGAGATGATGCTTCAGGCGGAAAAGATCATGACCGAAGATCAGCCGCTCGCACCGCTCATGAACTCGGCCGACCTGTGGATGGTGTCGAAGCGTGTCACGGGCTGGCAGGACAACGCCGTCAACGAGCACCGGACCAAGTTCCTCAGCGTATCCGAATAACGTCGAACAGGAGGTATATGCGCGGCGGCAACGGCGCTGCCGCGCATATATCATTGGCCCATGTTGAACTTTATCCTCAGACGGATGATGAGCGCCATTCCGACGGTGTTTCTCGTCATCACGATTTCCTTCTTCCTGATGCGCCTCGCGCCGGGTGGTCCTTTCGACCTCGAACGACCGCTTGCGCCGCAAACCATGGAACTGCTGGCAAAGACCTACCAGCTCGATCAGCCACTCTGGAAGCAATACATCACCTATATCGGCAATGCGGTGCAGGGTAATTTCGGCCCGAGCTTCATCTACAAGGACAACACCGTCGCCGAACTGATTGCCCAGGCGCTCCCATACTCGATCCAGGTCGGCTCCATCGCGCTCGGGCTCGCCCTGATCGGAGGGGTCATTCTGGGCACGATCGCGGCGCTGCGCCAGAACGGCGTCATCGACTTCGTCCTGATGGCCTTCGCCACGGTCGGGATGACCATTCCCAATTTCGTCATGGGCCCGGTCCTGACGCTGATCTTCGCACTCAGCCTCTACTGGCTTCCGGCCGGTGGGTGGGGCGACGGCTCCCCCTATTATCTGGCGCTGCCGATCACGGTTCTCGCCCTTCCCCAACTTGCGGTCTTCGCGCGGCTGACACGCGGCTCGATGATCGAGGCGCTCAACACCGACCACATCCGCACGGTGCGCGCCTATGGTCTGCCCCCGCGTGTGGTCGTTCTCACCCACGCCCTGCGCGGCGCCATGCTGCCGGTCGTCTCCTATCTGGCACCGGCCGCCGCCGCGCTGCTCACGGGTTCGGCGGTGGTCGAGAGCATTTTCACGATTCCGGGCGTTGGCCGGTTTTTCGTGCTCGGCGCGCTCAACCGCGACTATCCGCTCGTGATGGCGACTGTGGTGCTCGTCGCGGTGTTCGTGATCGTGTTCAACCTGGCCGTCGACATCGCATACGGCTTGCTCGATCCGAGGGTCCGCCATGACTGATATGACAACGCTCACCGAAACCACCGTCGCCGGCCGCAGCCTCAGCCAGCTTGCCTGGCTGCGCTTCCGGCGCAACAAGGCGGCGATGGGCGGCACCCTGGTGCTGCTGCTGGTCGCTGTGTTTTCCTTCTTCGGGCCGTTCTTCTCGTCCCACAGCTACGACCAGGTCTTCTCATCTTATGTCAGCGTCGGACCGAGCCTGTCACCGCGGCCCGATCCGCAAACCCTTGAGGACGTCGGCGCAGGCGTTGCCAAGCGTGCACGCGTGACGCTCGAGAGCTTCTCGGTGGAAGATGGCGTCTTCACCGCCAGGATCAGCTCGACCAAACCGATCGACGAGCGCACGGCTCGCTATTTCGACCGGGTCAACGAGTTCCGCGAGACAACCGTCAAGGAGATCGCGCCCGATCAGCTCTCGATGGTGCTGACGGGGCACGTGCAGCAGGAATATTTCCCGTTCGGCACCGACAGCAACGGCCGCGACCTTCTGGTTCGCGTCATGCTCGGCGGGCAGATCTCCATCGCGGTCGGCCTTGCCGCCTCGCTGGTATCCCTCGGCATAGGCGTCATCTACGGCGCCACCTCGGGCTATCTCGGCGGCCGCGTCGACAACGTCATGATGCGTCTCGTCGAGATCCTCTATTCGCTGCCCTTCGTCTTCCTCGTGGTGGTGATGGTGGTGTTCTTCGGACGCTCGATCGTCCTGATCTTCATCGTCATCGGCGCGGTGCAATGGCTGGAAATGGCGCGCATCGTGCGTGGCCAGACGCTCTCTCTGAAACGCCGCGAATTCGTCGGCGCCGCACAGGCGCTCGGCCTCACCGACTGGCAGATCATCCGGCGCCACATCATTCCGAACACCATTGGCCCGGTCATCGTCTTCGTGACGGTTGTCGTACCGCACGTCATCCTGACGGAGAGCTTCCTCTCCTTCCTCGGCCTCGGCGTCCAGGCGCCGCTGGCGAGCTGGGGATCGCTGATTTCGGAAGGCGCGGCCAACATGCAGAGCGCCCCGTGGCTGCTGATCTTCCCCGCCATCTTCTTCGTCGTGACCCTGTTCTCGCTGAACTTCGTCGGCGATGGCCTGCGCGACGCACTGGACCCCAAGGACCGTTGAGCATGAAGACAAAAGAAAACACCACAGTGCTCACGGTCCGCGATCTGGAGGTCAACTTCACGACGCCCGATGGGACGGTCGAGGCGGTCAAGCGCGTCAGCTTCGACGTAAAGAAGGGCGAGACACTGGCGATCGTCGGGGAGAGCGGTTCGGGCAAGAGCCAGACCATGATGGCGATCATGGGCCTGCTCGCCAAGAACGGCCACGTAATCGGTTCGGCGCGCTACGGCGAGACCGAAATGGTCGGTGCCGATCTCAAAACCCTGAACGGCGTGCGCGGCTCCAGAATCACCATGATCTTCCAGGAGCCGATGACCTCTCTCGACCCTCTCTATACGGTCGGAAAGCAAATCGCCGAGCCACTGATCTTTCACCGCGGCATGACCAAGGCACAAGCGCGGGAACGCGTGCTCGAACTGCTGAAGCTTGTCGGCATTCCCGAACCGGAGCGGCGCATCGACAGCTATCCGCACGAGATGTCGGGCGGCCAGCGCCAGCGCGTCATGATCGCCATGGCACTCGCAAACGATCCGGACCTTCTGATCGCCGACGAGCCGACAACCGCGCTCGACGTGACGATCCAGGCGCAGATCCTCGACCTGCTGGCCGACCTGCAGAAGCGATTCGGTATGGCGATCGTGCTCATCACGCACGACCTCGGCGTGGTGAAGCATATGGCCGATCGGGTGGTCGTCATGAAGCGTGGCGAGATCGTCGAACAGGGAAGCCGCGACGCGATCTTCAACAATGCGCAGCACGACTACACCAAAATGCTGCTCGCGGCAGAACCGGCGGGCTCAAAGCCCGCTCCCCCGGATGACGCCCCCGTCGTTCTGCAGGCGCGCGACGTCGTCGTCGAGTTCGACATCGGCACCGGTTTCCTGTTCCGGTCGTCGAAGGTCTTTCGCGCCGTCGATAACGTCAGCGTGACGCTGCACCAGGGCCAGACCATCGGTATCGTGGGAGAATCCGGCTCCGGCAAATCGACCCTCGGCAGGGCATTACTGCGGCTCCTGGCGTCCGAAGGCACATATCGCTTCGAGACGAACGACATTTCCGGCGCCGACAGGGCCGCCATGCGTCAGTATCGCAAGATGATGCAGCTCGTCTTCCAGGATCCTTACGGCTCCCTGTCGCCGCGCCTGACCGTCGGAGAGATCATCACCGAGGGCCTTCTCGTGCATGAGCCGAGCCTCACGCGCGCCGAACGCGACGCACGGGCGATCGCCGCGCTCAAGGAGGTCGGGCTCGAACCCGCGGCACGCAATCGCTACCCGCACGAATTCTCCGGCGGCCAGCGGCAACGCATCGCGATCGCCCGCTCAATCATCCTGAAACCGAAGGTGGTCATCCTCGACGAACCGACCTCGGCGCTCGACCGCTCCGTGCAACGGCAGGTGATCGAGCTTCTGCGCGACCTGCAGGACAAGCACGAGCTTTCCTACGTCTTCATCAGCCATGACCTCTCGGTGGTAAGGGCGATGTCCGACCAGGTCATCGTCATGAAGAGCGGCAAAATCGTCGAACAGGGGGCCACGGAACAGATTTTCGAGCAACCGCGCGAAGACTATACCAAGGCCCTGATCGCCGCCGCCTTCACGCACTGACGCGAGGCGTTTCGACGGTCAGTCGACCGGATCGGCGAGGCACGGGTCGAGCATGATACGGTTTTCGCCGGCGCGGTTGTAGCCGCCGGCGAAGAGCACGGTATCGCCGACATTGCGGTTTTCCTTGCTGTAGGTCACGCACATGACCTGTACGCCGGCCTCGTCGCACATGATGAGATAGGCGAGCGTGCCATCCCATTCGACGGCGACGAGCCTGCCGGTGATCGTCATCGTCACCCGGTCAAGGGTGTCGGGTGCATGATCCACCCAATGCTTGACGGTTTCACAGGAGGCCGGAACGTCGGCATACCCCTCCCCCATCCGGAACGGTCCGGCCGGATCGATCAGTTGTTCGGCACGGGCGATCGCCGGGGCAAGCGCGATGCCTGCCGCAGCGATGAGCCAGGAGAGTTGGCTGAAAGAAGACACGGGCTATGACACTCCATTTCTCAGCGATGGGAGGGATATGGCCTCGCGGTTGAGACGTTTTTGTGGCGATCTTCAAGATTGACCTGAACGATGCAAACACAGGGTCGCAATCGCGTTTCCGCGCAGCAAATGGGCTTCGACACGGGGACCTATCGGCGGCGGCCTGAGTTACGGCTGGCAACCCCAAAAAAGAACCATGTCTCGCAGGCGGGCACCTTCAGTCCGGCGACACTGTGCAGAAATGAAATACAAATTCAGACACTTGCAAGGTTGTGTCGCGAATTGGCAACACAACTTCATAATGCAATGCACCCAAATTGAATCTTTTCGTACTCTAATTTAGAATGCCACAAATTGGTTAGTCACAGGGGACTCAGTGATGAACAAATTTCTTGCCAGTGCGGCTCTCTTTGCAGGAATTGCAGGCCTGATGGCGCCTGCGACGGCGGCAGATCTCTCTCCGCCGATGGTCACCACGCCTGCCATCGACTGGACCGGCTTCTATCTCGGCGGCCACCTCGGTGCCGGCCGGTCGATTGTCGACTGGACCTATGATATAGGCGGCACCACGGCAGATCACGAGGGCGAGGGCATTCTCGGTGGCGCCCAGGTGGGCTACAACTGGCAAGCCGACAGCTGGGTGTTCGGTGCTGAAGCCGATATCTCCGCAACCGGGATCGACGGTGAC
>Ga0172380_10002707_pt1 | contig 26451 bp, 29 predicted proteins | sample Leawe162metaG_FD_119747 | JGI IMG/M metagenome (GOLD analysis project Ga0172380, IMG submission 119747) | Leachate microbial communities from a municipal landfill in Southern Ontario, Canada - Leachate well 162 metaG | ecosystem: Engineered > Solid waste > Landfill > Unclassified | place...
AATACGATCACGGGTGAGACAATGAGCTGCGTAACTAAAGGAGATACAACCATCTGCACTCCACCATACGACCCTATGGTTCCCGATATGGTGCAGGTGGATTTGACCGAAGATATTGTTTGTGGAACATCATCGGTAATATTGGTGATTCTCGGTCTTGGTATCGGGTGGCTTGTAGCTGACAAATTCACACAGTATTCGAAGAGGTTTTGATCATGGCGTGCAGTTGTGATGGGGTGATACAAAGTGTATCCTCACCATTCGGAGAAAATATCGGAATTTATGGGTTCAACCCGGTAGAAGAAGTTCCGGAACCAATGGGGATTATATCTGTTGTCGCTCTCTTCGCCGGAGTTGTTGGGATATCATATCTCATAACAAATAAGGATAAGCGTAAGAAGAGCCGGAGATATCACCGATAACCACGGAGATATAATGGGGATGGAATTCCGTGGATACGACGATGATAACGTGCCGATATACGTTTATGTCCCGGACGAAACCGATAATATAAAGGAAACCGCAGAACCAGAAAAAATTCCTATGGGAATTAAAATAAAATCAATTGAATACCCGGATGTTGAAGACCAAGACCAAGATATACTTTCACCATACGCATCCTTTTGTCTTGCGCGCGGAGGAATATACGATGGAGCATCGTCAACGTGCAAACTATCCAATGGAACCACGTGTGGTGCCGAGGAATACTATTATGGATCGTGCGGGGAAAACAAAATTCCACCAACGGTTGCTATAGGAATAGCCCTCGTAGTTGGAATTTTAGCTGCCGCAGTGTTCTTGAAAGATTAAGTATAAATTATCTACGCGCCTTCTTTTATGCGCGTTGTGGCAGTTGTGGTCGATGGAACCGCGCAATAGGTATTCGATTGCGACAGATTCAATCCGTTGAGTCCATCACCAGTAGTATCCGATGATGAAATAGTCCAAGATGTCTGATACCACGGGTTATAAGGTTGTGTGCATGGGATGTATGGAACATATCTCCACGGATAACATCTCTTTCTGAAACAATCTTCCGAAATCTCTTGCATACCAGTTCCGCCACAAGCTGGGCATTGTTTGTCAAACGACGAACACCCACAACCGAAATTTCCGGGAACTTTTCCACACCCTTCACATACGGGGCATTTGATTTTTACACTCATAAGTCACCATACCATTTTAATTATTTTAGTTATAATAATGTATAGTATGACAAGGTATTTAAAGATAGCGACACAACGTTATAATAACAATATGGAAGATGCGCAATGTATACCAATACATATATTCCGGGGGAATCGCAATTATACCACAGCTTAAGCTCTTTAGAGGAACAAACACCCGGCGCAATAAACCACCAGCGCGCCAGCAATGTAGAGACCCGTGCGAAAATTACGCACGCGAAACACCACAACCGGTTGAATCCAATGATCGGTTCAGTCATGAATCTTTAAGAAAAGAAAAAACGTTCGATTCTATAAAAAATTGTCGCCGAATACGACTGTCAGACCCAAAATATAAAGAGTGGGGATTTGGGAAAATTATAATCGCAGTGCCGAATCAGGTTCTCATTTGGTTCCCGGACGTTAATTCTCACCTCTGTTTTACAAAAGACGCCAATTAATACCGTTTATACACAAACCTTTTTTAATGATTAAAACCCATATACAGTCATTAATAAGGACTGATACACATTTCGCATATTTATTCTATTGGCGGCAAACTTTATCCGTCTGTGACCACTATAATTTCGAACACGCTCCCTGTACCTGAGCGTCTGGCAGCGTGGAAAATCTCAAGTGGCAAGAACGGTGTAGAGAAGATGAAAGCATCGCAAATCATAGGAACACTTGCTCATTATCGTATCCTGAACAAGTTATCACCTTCGACACTCGAACCGCCAAACTTTAAACCGGATGAACTCCCGGTTGGGGCAATGGAAAAGGTGGATACCTGTGAGATTATGTGGGACGAACTCAATCTTGATATCGGGTATCCACGTAAGATAGAACGATTGATGTTTGATAACGAGTATACGTATTCGGGAACTCCCGATCTTGTAGCACCAATTGGGGGGATGTATACATTAGCAGACTTAAAAACAAGCAAAGAGATATACGAAACTCATTGTATCCAGATGGGTGGATATGATCAGTTGCTTGGAAGCGCGCCAGAGCGCGCTATGTTGATTTCTATTCACCCGAACACGTTCGGGAATACTTACCTGCGCGCGCACACCCACGAAATTTCAAGAAAAGACTTAGATTCGTATAGAGACCAGTTTTTGGATCTCACAAAGGAATTTCACAGAAAACACATAATCGAACAACTTGTAAAAGAACACGGGATCATCCCTAATTCAAAACAAGTAATCGGGTGCGATTAAGTGTGATGCAAAGAATAATAATCTGGTGAAGCCAACATATACTTACTTGGGGATGAGAATGGTGAAGGACAACGACCAGATATGGTATAGCGTTTGTCGGCGAAAGTATAAAAGACTTTCTACAAAAGAGGGCGTGTTTATATGGGAATATCGCTGAAAGACCGACTGCGTGAATTCGATTTAGCCGCTGCACGATTTAAAGAGTTGCCAAAGGATGTTTACATCCAGCTCATAGATATCCGCGAAAACGAGAAGACACCACACGGTGGTATGAGTTGGAAAGGAAGAACGTTTTCCTTCGACTATGGCAGGGAATTAATCGAGAAGAAAAATTATAACATTGCAGCCGTAGCTCACACAGATGGTGTTGTTTTTATGGATATAGACCTTACCGCAGGTAAGTTTTCTATACCAGAATCGGTAGTGAACGAACTTATTGAACATTACGACACCCTTACAATAAAAACAAAATCTGGTGGTATCCAGTTATATTTTATAAATGACGGTCTTACAAAATATTTTGTTGATAACGGATATGCCGCAAATCCAAAATTGATGTATCAAGGAAAGGATTCTGGAGAAATTCGTACAAACCAACAGTACGTTTTGTTTCCCGGAAGTTATGTCCCTCTCGACTACGATAAGAAAGGGCATACAAAAGGCGCAACCGGTATGTATACCGTAATTCGGGACAGACCGCTTAAAAAAATAAACAGTGAGAACCTTCCGAAATGGTTCATAATGGAGCAAGACAAACAGAAAATTTACAAAAAGGATAAAGTAAAATCTCATCTGAAAGTTGATAAAATTTCCCCCATCGGGAATGATGCTAAGTTTATAAACGAAGTCGGGATGACAATAGAAGAAATCCGTAAGAAAGATAAAGAACTCGATGATCTTCTAAAGGGAGCAGACCACATCGGTGATAGAAAGAGTAGATCCGAAGCCGATTTCAGAACATCGCTGCGTCTTGACTACTATAGGTTTGATGATAATCAACGCGCGTCAATTCTCCAGCGATATAGACCTTACGACAAAGTATTCCGTCTCGATTATCTTATGCAAACCGTTGACAAAGCGCGTTCTTCTAACAAATATAACCCGGATTATACAAAGGTAATCGAACAAAACCTCACCGATATTGGAAAAAAGGAATTCGACGTTCTCCCACAAACAGTTCCAGATTCCCACCGGTGGACGCTTATAAAAGCACCACCACGGCTGGGGAAGACAGATAGATCCATGTTATGGCTCGCTCAGAATGGGAATGGCGTCTATTGCACCAACCGGCACGAAATCATCAACCACGCGATGAATATATTCCAGAAATATATACCGAAAGGTAAAACTGCGGTATATCTCGCCGGTAAGGACAAGTGTTGCAACCGTGAGGGTGGAGTAAACTGCCAGAACTGCCCAAAATGCCCCCACCCATTTGTCGGATCTGATGAGAATCTCCTTTCTATGGGAAAAGCAATCAATACGGCATACGAACTACTCGATGAATATCGCGTTCTCACACCCGACCTGCTTATGCCAATTAAAAATGTGTGTCCATACTTTATGCTCATGCTTGCAGAAAATGCAGCAGACTATTGCTTCACAATCCCTTTCTTCTTGATGAACAAAGACAACATCCGTGGTGTAAAGAAGGCGAATCGAAATCTACTCATCATAGATGAAGACCCGGTATGTCAAGTATTCTATCCACAGGGTTATGAAATAATGTCATTTTCACACGTTGGTAGAACATCTCTCGTATGTTCAAATGCAATGATATCCAAAATACAGACGTGTGACGCTATAGAAAAAGTCATATCCGACAAGAAGCGAATACCGTGGGTTGACAAAGAACTCCTGAGAATGATAAACATTCTCAATCAGATAGACGGTCTCGTTGCCGATTTTATAAACAAAAAACACGCTGACGATTCAGAAGACTTACTGGAAGCCATACGTGCTATAGATATTTCAAACGAATACACATCCGAGCAAAAGCACGAGATCAAGAAAAAACTTCAGGAGTATGAGCGCGAGATAGATGGTGGTCGTGATAGTAATATATACGACGTGTTCGCACCACTCATCCATGTCGGTAAAATATCATTCGTCTGGGTTGGAAACAGACCAAAATCGCTACATTTCGTTGCAGATAGAGAAATTCTCTATATACCAGAGGAAAACTACGAACACGTCGTTATTATCGGGGCAACAGAATCCGAAATGTATATAAAAGAGGCATGTGGGAAGGACTATAAAAAAGAGAGTCAGATTATAGAAATAAACAGCTTCAAATACTCGAAAAATTTTATGATAATGAAGCTTGAGTCCGACAAGAAGAAAACAGAAACAAAAATGTTTTATAGATTAATGAATATGCTTATTCAGAGTAATAAGGACAATGAGAAAGGCGGAAACCCGGTTGTCCCATTCTTAGTACTGGAATCAAGCAAGATGAAGCAGGAATCTCTCCAGAAACATCTCAAATCCCGATGTATTTGTAGTTCGGATGATACGGAAATAGACCAGTTCTTCAACTGGGAAACGGGAAAGGCGAATGTGTTTTATTCAAACTCTACCCTATCGCGTGGTCTCGATATTCCATTCTACGATGTAATATTCGCAGATGCGTTAAACTTTGCGGTTCCATACTGGAATGCGATGAAAGAATATTGGAAAGATCAGGGCAATACCAATATGGTTTATGAATGTAATGTAATTATAACAAAGATCATAAGTGATGAAGTAACAAACAGCGTGTTGCGATGTTCTCCCACTATGGATTACGAATTTGATCCTATAAACCACCCCGGAATCATGTCAACTAAGGAGGACGATGTTAAGATAATCGTTATACGTAATGCCGACGCTTCAAAAATTTTGCCAAACGTGATGCAGAGTATGCGAGAAATGCAGATAATATTCCCATCCGGTGGAAATATCGAAGAACTCGACTCTGTTCTACACCAAGCCCACGCGCGGTTGTCTGCAATACCAAAGAAGGTGTCACGGGCTGTTAATCTTTCGATCAGAGATCAATCCGCGATACCATTATCACACCGCCCTTATTGCATACTATTTCTGAATAAATACCAGAGATCCGGTAAAGATATCGGTGGTATGTCCGGAATCAGATTATCGAAACTGGACGAATTTTTGGAATCCGAGGAACAGATTGAAGCCAAGTTTAAAGCAAACGCACTGGTAGATCCGGAAATAAAAGATCGTGTGCTCAAAGATCCCGGACTTGTCAAAAGTGGCAAGAGAGCGGAGAAATCCCTGATATCAAATTTGATGCGCGGGTCTAAAGGAAAAATAAATCTAACGGCTGACAAAATCAAAAAGGCACTTGGAATCATGGTTCGTGCAAGTCTATTGCGCAGCACATTCGAGGATAACGTTCGGTATTACAGACTTCCAGACAAAGATCTCTACGGAGATCCACCATCGTCAACTTCCAGTGGGTTATAATAATGGTTTACAATGACACATTACACAATGGGGGGTGCCCCACAATGCTCCGTCGGAATACCCTTGCAAATTGGTCTGATTCCAAATTCAGTCAAATTAGGTACTCGGTCACATGATTCGGGCATTGTGGTTGCACAGATCTCCGATTGGCGCGAATTAGGTACTCGAATTCGCAAAACAACTTTCAAAACATCACAAATTCTTTAAAGAACCTCAAATTATCGTCATTTTCACCACTAAAGCCTACTGTGTACTATTCCTTAGGAAAATCCCAAATCTGAAACGTTCAATTTACCATACAAATAACGATTTTGATACCCAAATTGGGGTTATTTTCGAAATCGGAGTACCTAATTCGATTCGTTTTTATCGTCCAATTTTTAGTTGTTTTTAAAAAACAAACCAATATTGAGGAAATAACCCGATTTTTCATTTTTTCAAAAAAACCCATCCGGGTTCAGTCCTTCGTTTTCGGTGCCAAAAAAAAGCACAATTTTTGTACACAAGTGCTTAACTAAAAAGGAACAATTGCTTAACTTTAAGCGCGGAGCCCCGCGTGTGGAAAAATATATAAACCTTGAGGATTGAATTGTTGTTGATGGTAAGACGAAGGACACACGTTTGTGATAAAGGAGAGCAATGTATTTACTATCACGCGACGTTTGCGAGGAATGAATTACCAATACTTGAAGAAGGGTTGCGAACGTGTAAATCCCGTGCGTGGGAAGAATACTCTTGTCAGAAATCGATTTACGTTGCAAGTAAACCCGACACTGCGTTGCGATGGATAATCGCGTGGTGGATATATAATGGATACACTTCCGACGATGTTAACGAGGGTGCAACTATATTCGAGGTTGATGTCACTGGACTCGAAATCGAAATATACATGACGTGGAACGTCCGTGTTGGTGGAAGCATATCCCCGGATCGTATACGCGTATACGACAGTGTTTCGAGAGACGAAGTTTCCATTGCTGTTGACAGAATTTTCAATAATGCCGCATATTGGACAAAATGTGGAATCGAAGAGACAATCGGGCGGATTTTGAAGCGGTAATGAGATCCAACTCTTTTTATACTCAAACACCAAATATAATTCATAATGATGCAAATATCAAAAGAACACGAGGGTGATAGTGGTTCAGAGACCATAATTACCATTTCGGAAATCATTTCTCCGGCGCGACTCCGTAGACCAGTAGATAACGAACGCGTCACTGCACTTGCTGGTAGCCTTAAACTGATCGGTCTCCAACACGCTATAACCGTATCCGAAAACAATGTCCTCATTGCCGGTAATCATCGCCTTGCGGCAGCAAAACAACTTGGGTGGAAAACTATAAAGGCAAATGTAGTTCCTAAGGACGACCTCTTAAACCGGCTGTGCTCAATAGACGACAACCTTCTCCACAAAGATCTCACGGCTCTTGAAACGTCGGAACATTTGAAGGAGCGCGAAGAGATTTTAAACGCGCTTGACGAACGTGAGAAAGAATTGTCGGGTGATACCGATCAGAAACCAAAGAAAAAGGGTAAGGCGGCTTCGAAGATTCTTGCAGCAGATGCTGGGATATCTCTCCGAAGTATGCAGGAGAATTTACAGATTGCAACCGCTATTGACGAGGAAGTCCGTAATCTAATACGCGATACACCGATTGCCAACAGTAAGAAGGAGCTCATCCTTCTAGCAAAGATGAACTCAAAACCAGATCAATTGCGTGTTGTTAAAAGTATTCTCGAAGGAGATGTGAAGAACGTTAAAGAGGGTGCAACAAACGCAGCGCGCGCGAAACAGAGAGAGGAATTCGCAAGTCTTGGTGAAGAGATGAAGAAACTCCCAGACACCATACTCCTTATAAACGACGACTTCTTCGAATATGAGGAAAAGATTGCAGACAACTCCATAGACATGATTCTCACAGATGTTCCTTATGTCGAAGAATGGAAAGAGAATATCGCCCCATTCCTGTCGATATGTAACCGTATCTTAAAACCCGGAGGTGTTGTTGTCACCTATCTTGGACATGTACGTCTTCCAGAATATTTCGATGGATTGCGCGAGTGTGGGGTTTCGTTCGGGAAGGACGCGATCAAGTTCTATTGGGAATGCGCGCTTGCACACGCTGGGTTTCTCGCTGCGGTTCACCCGGTTGGAGCAATGTGTGGGTTCAAGCCTATAATGATCGCTATGAAGCCACCCATACACAAACCATATAAGATGTATAATGATCTCGTTCAGGGAAGTGGTCGGGAGAAGTCTGTGCATGACTGGCAACAGTCTGCTGAAGAAGCTCTCCCTATGGTTGATGCGTTCACAAAACCCGGAGATGTCATACTTGACCCATTCATGGGAGCCGGTACTAACGGTATAATTTCAAAAATGACACTCCGAAAATTCATTGGCATTGAAATCGATAAGGACACTTATAACGATGCTTTCCGCGAGATAACAAAAGCGAGCCAGTGATATGGAAGAGAAAGATACCGATTGCGTCCACTCTAAAAAAGAGTCGGACGACTGCGCAATTTTCCCAATATCGTGCGGGGAACTGAAATACACGCGTGGTTGTTATTTTTCGGTAAAGATGCGAGAACAAATGCTCGGTAAAAGGGGTTTACAATGAAGGGAAAATTATATGCACTTTCTCGGTTTGCGAGAGACGAACATGGATATGTAAAGGTTCCGATTACACAAAATATGAAGTTTATTGCTACTTCAAAAGCTATTGATCTCGGACTGCTCAACAATTCAATACGTGGCGGAAGAGGGAATATGGTTGGATATCTTGGACAAATGGCTGTAGAACAGGCTATATCCGGGATGCGTCGCGAAGATACATATGATTACGATCTCGTATGCGACGGGTTCCGATTTGAGGTGAAAACAAAAGACAGGACTGTGAACCCACAACCATCATACGAATGCTCTGTTGCATCAGCTAACGATTCGCAGAAGGCTGATTATTACATTTTCGTGTCGGTATATAGACATTGTAGTTCTTATGAGATGGCATACATTCTCGGATATATTACGACTGCGGAGTACTTCCACAAAGCAAAGTTCATGTGCGAGGGGGAAAATGATCCATCAAATAACTTTGATGTTAAAGCCGATTGTTGGAATTTGCCTATAAAGGGGCTGATACCATTCGCGTAAATTTTGGTGGCTTCGTGCCATTATCCACCGTTGACTGGAGAGGGAAGTCGGCATGCGTAATTTTCCTGCGCGGGTGTTTACTTGGGTGTCGAAATTGCCACAACGTGGATATAATGGGAGGATCTGATATACGGGAATTTAAAGATATTATTGGGTTGATAGATATTGCATCCCCTTTGATAAGCGGTGTTGTATTTTCGGGTGGTGAACCCACGTTGCAGGAAGATGCTCTAAGCGCGCTTGCGCGCGCGGTTATAGAGAATTACAACATGGGGGTTTCAATCCAGACGAGCGGAATTAACCCGACGTGTCTTGATTCGCTTATATACAAAGAACTCGTAGATAAAATCTCGATTGACATAAAACCAAAATGTAGGCTTGTTGGTGGATACATCGACAACTATTGGTTATATAAACAAAACGTTCAGGGATCTCTGGATCTTTGTTACGAACAGTGGGATGTAAATCGTCTTGAAGAACTCGAACAGGTAGTTACGGTATTTCGTGGGGAAGAACTTGAAATACAACGTATTATCAATGAGGAATATGCGTTGAACGGGGAAGTTATTCTTCAGCAGGGAAACGCGAAGGGGGTTGTTTCTCTTTCATTCGAAGAATTGCAGTTACTCGCATCGAAAATTAAATTACCAACACGCATTAGAACGCGCGATGGTGGAGAAGTCAGGTACGACCCGAAGAGTGAGCCAAAAGGTATATAAATCTTATGCGCATAACAACACATATCTGTATTGGTGAGCCAAATGGTATGTGATAATTTACAACACGGGATCGTGTTTTCAAAAACAAATCCGGAATTGAACGAAACGATTACTTGTACCTCTACGATAAATAACACGGGTGCAACAACAGAAACGTTCCACATTGTTTTCAGCGAACAGGGTGGAGACCCATTTTATACAAGTCCTTCACAGACGATTGCTGCCGGAGCATCGAAGGTTGTAACTACGAGTTTTGAAGCAACGCGGGTTGGACAGATAATAATCTGCGCCGATTTGGTGTGCGATAGTGTCATTCCGGGTGGTCTCGCGCCAGTTGCCAATTTCACTGCTGATAAAACGTCGGGGGTTTACAGTGAAGGTCAGGAATTCCTCGCGGTTCAATTCACCGATTTATCGACAAATAACCCAACATCGTGGGTGTGGGAATTTGGAGAGGAACAGAGTGGAGACCTGCCTGAGAACCACATGCAGAACCCGGCTTGGAGATATTGGGGATTCCAGTCGTATACAGTTACCCTAACTGTGTCGAATGCTTACGGTAGTGATACAAGGACAAAGACGAATTTCATTACATTCTCCGATGGGGGTCAGATTATACCGGAAGCTCCGGTAGCAGATTTCACAGCTTCCCCGACAAATGGTGTTGCACCACTCGCAGTTCATTTCACCAACGCCTCTGTGGGTGCTGAACCGATGACATACGAGTGGGATTTCCAGAACGATGGGACAGTCGATAATACTACAACAAATCCATATATCGCATATCCAAATGCTGGAACATATTCTGTGAAGCTCACTGCAACGAACGCGCATGGGACAGATTCTGTTGTAAAGACCGGAATCATTACGGTAACTGCTGGTGGTGGCGGAACCGCACCGGTAGCAAATTTCTCTTTGACCCCGACAAGCGGGTCTGCGCCACTAACGGTGAAGTTTACAGACCAGTCAACCGGTTCTCCCACAAGCTATCAATGGTCGTTTAAGAACGATGGTGTAATAAACAGCACCGTGGCGAGTCCTACATACACATACGCTTCTAATGGAACGTATTCTGTCAAATTAACCGTAACAAATAATTCTGGCTCCAACTCGATCATTAAGAACGGGGCTGTTATCGTTTCGACACCAACCTCAGCGCCAGTAGCTGCATTCACTGCAACACCGGTTTTGGGATCAACCCCGTTGACGGTAATATTCACAAACACTTCGACTGGAAATCCAACAGGATTCTCGTGGAGCTTTGGGGATGGGGGCACATCATCCGCTCAGAACCCGTCGCATACGTATGCCGCTGCTGGTACATATTCTGTGGCACTCACTGTTACAAATTCTGTCGGTTCGAATTCGATTACAAAGGCATCGTTGATCACGGTATCCCCGTATGTACCACCAGTGAGCACCGGTTTTGGGTGCCCATCTACAGTTCCGTATAAAGGAGTCGAGTATGCAATTGGTGGGAGCTATCAGTTTACTGCCAACGGGAAGCAATATGGTGGGGGAACACAATATCCGGCTTATACCGCAGGTGTTGCTGGCGGAACGTATAACGGAAGCACTATAACCACAAAGGATCAGCTTGTCGCTGCATGTAGTGCGGCACGATCACCGGCTGTAATTTACATATCCCCGTCTGCAAATATTGATATGGGATCTACAATAGATATCCCGGTATACCCCGGAGTTACAATCGCAAGCAATCGTGGTGTTGGTGGAAGTCGCGGCGGAAGAATTTACTCTAAGACTCCGGTTTACGGGGCTAAGCCTATATTCAGGATACCGTCGTCTTCAAATAATGTCCGGTTTACCGGTTTGGTACTTGAGGGAGAAACAATGGCTCAGGGTGCCGGAAGCGAAAGTATGGAACCGACATATAAAATGGGTATATGGGTTGATGGCGCATCGGGATTCGAATGCGACAATTGCGAATTGTATGGATTCGCTTATGCCGATGTGTATCTCGCTGGTTGCCCAACCGGTTCGGGAGCACCGTGGATTCACCACTGCTTCATACACGGGTCGTGGAATAATAATGAGGGATACGGGTGCAATGTCGGAAAGAGTGGGGATATGCTTGTAGAAGCCAATGTCTTTGATCGGAACCGTCACGACATAACGAGCGATGGGGATCTTGGAGACCGATATACAGTCCGGTATAATATAATCACCGGAGATCCGTTCCTTACAACCGGTCGCGCGCATTTCGATTCTCATGGTGGAAACAGCGATGTTGGAAGACCAACATCCGGTATCGAATATCAGATATACAACAACACATTCCTACCCGGATCAACACAACTTTGTATCCACCAGCGCGGAAAGCCTCAGGTTGCGATGAGAGTTCATCACAATATGTTTGCAGGGGATTCTGCTGAGAGTGGTCATGGTGGACTTCCGGTATGTCAGACTGCCGACAACACCAGTGGAAATATGGATGTTCATGACAACTACTGGAATAAGAACGGTGTGTCCATACCTCTGGTATCAAGCCAATTCTATGCTGGCGCATCCGGCGTGCTCGTAACAAGATAGAACAACCAATACATTTTTAAACAAGTAATGTAATATCATCTGATATTGATGGTGATATAAAAATGGGTTGTGAAAATTTGCAACATACGGTTGCTATTTCTAATATGAATCCGGTACTAAACGAGACAATTGTTTGTACATCCACGGTTAAAAACAGTGGTTCTGCGACAGAAATGGTTCATATAGAGTTCAGTGAGCAAGGAAATTCTCCGTTTTATTCAAGCTCTCCACAGGCAATTGATGCCGGAACGACAAAAACTATTACATCGAGCTTCAAAGTCACCGAATCGGGAACAATAACCATTTGCGCAAATCTGGTGTGCGATACTATTCCGGTGGGAACACCTCCGGTTGCAAATTTCATAGCTGAGCCCACAATTGGGACATATGATGCAGCAACTCAGGAATATCTGGCTGTCCAGTTCACAGATTTGTCTACGGGAAATCCGACAAGTTGGGTATGGGATATGAGTGACGGTGAAGGCAACCTTCCGGAAAATTCAATGCAGAATCCAGCTTGGAGATTCTGGGATCAGGGGTCGTATACAATAACACTTACCGTATCGAACGCGTATGGTAGTGACGCAATGACCAAGACGAATTACATCACATTCGGGGAAGGGGAGGTAATTCCTCCAGAAGAGACAACACCGGTTGCAAATTTTGTAGTGTCTCCATCAACCGGATCCGCGCCACTCACCGTACAGTTCACAAATATGTCCACTGGGGCACTACCAATCTCCTATCAGTGGGATTTTTGGAATGATGGAACTGTAGACAGTACTGCGACAAATCCAACCAATGTGTATCCACTCGGAACATATTCGGTAAAACTCACGGCAACAAATTCGTATGGGTCACATTCTATTATAAAGTCTGGGGTTATTGTGGTTACTGATATCGCACCTCCAACATCAACGGGGTTTGTAATAGACAATCGTCATACAGATGCTACGCGGATACCAGACGCGTGGATCACTGCGGCTAAGGCAAAGACTCTTCACTTTGCGCACACATCGCACGGGTCTCAACTCTTGTCCGGTGCAGAGGCGTGGATGGTTTACAACCCGAAGTATAAGATTGATATTAAAGAAGGGACGGACACCGGACTCCCATCATCTACTGGCGCATTGCGTGTCCACGATGGGACAACTATTAATACATATGCGACACCGGACGAATACTGGAACACATCGTCCGGTATAAACTCTACAAAATCATATGCGAATACTGGGCTATATAATTACTCGATGTTTGCATTTTGTGGAGAAATTGCTTCGTATTCTGCGGCGACTGTAACCAAATACCTTAATCAGATGGATGCGTTCGAAAAGGCATACCCGAACATGAGATTTATTTATATGACTGGGCATATTATCGATGATAGTGCGGGTGGGTACAGTAGAAGCAATGTGATTGCGCGCAACCAACAAATACGGGATTTCTGTATTGCGAACAACAAAATCCTGTTCGACTTTGAGAAGATAGGGTGTGTTGCTCCAAATGGGACGAGTTACCAGTCAACAGCCGGTGTCGGTGGAACCGGGGCTGATGAATGTAAGCTTACAACCGGTGGAAACTGGTGTACAACGTGGAAGTCTGCGAATCCAAGTCACCCGATTGCTCAGGTTTCCAATAATGTGAGTGATTGTTCTCATTCAAGCGGAATAAACTGCGCGTGCAAAGGTGGAGCACTCTGGTGGTTAATGGCGAGACTTGCCGGATGGGATGGTGCGGTTGTCACCAGTCAATACTAATACAAGACTATATAACCTCTTTTTTACAAAATAGTATGTAATGTCAGTGGTTAAACTCTGCACGTATGTTCGGGGGTTCTACCCAACGATATGGGGTACTCGATCACACACGTCAATTGGGCTGTTCATTATCATAGTTGACGGGAAGGTTATAAAGCGCAGTTTCAGTGAGCTTGGATATAAGAAAGGGTTTGAAACACAATCAGAACTTTTCGTTCTTGTATCCGGGTTGAGATGGATTGTTGCTAATATGGACGGACTTCGCGATATGAACATTCAGGCATTATTCTGTGGTGAGAACAGAACAGAATGTAAAAAGGTTATGGACATTGGTGGAAACGAGGATGTTACTACAAAAGAGTTCTTTTACAGAAATGTGAGCGATGGTGGAATATATCCCACAGAGATAATACCGATTGTAAAGATGTTCAACAAGGTGGAATATTACTCTGTTTCTAAAGTTACATTCAATCCCGGATCCGGCGGTGATTCGGATAATGAGGAACGATTGAATATGTATGACATATCCTCAAAAATTTTCGGATTGTTATATGGAAACAGTGAGTTCAATCACGAAGTTGTAGAAAAGTACTCTGACGAAGGGATACAAAAACAGAGGCTCGTCGGAGAGCCGGAGCTCAGATGGAATCATGGGTGTCCGAGTTCTATGTGGAGTTGGAGTTAACGGAGGAAAATCATGGAAATTATTGCACAATGTATTGCGGAAGCGCATGAAAGAACTGTGGATACTATCATAGACGAGGGCATCCTGACAAGTATCGAAACGGAACCCGGAAAATGGATGAATACGTGGGAGCACCCGGATCCTATAATGGTTATTGTAAGGCATCCGGAACGCAAACCAGATGTCAGCAAAGCTTGCGACTTCGGAGAGAAGTTTATCGAACAATACGAAAAGGATATTCTAACCGTTCAAGACCGTGGATTCGTATACGAATATCCGAACCGGCTGTTTGATCACCCGATAATCGAGATGTACGATCCGGACGATTTGCCGCAAACATTACTCCCGCGTAAACAGTGGGGGGTATATGGAAATGGTAATGGTAAAGGTATTGATCAAATTGCGCAAATCGTCGAAAAGCTTACAAACAATCCCACAAACCGCAGGTCGCTTGCAATCACGTGGGTTCCCGAACTTGATGGTGACGCGGTAGAGCCCCCATGCTTGCAATTCACACATTTCCTGATGCGAAAAGGGGTTGTGGCACATGGTCAAGACCCAGAAATATGGTATTTGTCAGGACGATTTCCGTTCAGATCCCATGATATGTTATCTGGAGATCCCATGAACAAGCTTGGGCTGCGCGGTCTCATGAAATTTGTTGCCAGCAGAGTTTCGAGAAATATAAACGCGCAAGTGCGCGTCGGTTCTCTCATCACATGGTCTTCAAGCGCGCACATATACTGCGATGCTCAGGCAAAAGAACTCACGAATATGACAAATCTCATTAACAAGAAGAAGACGTACACGCGCATGACCGGTCGGATCTACTCGGCGAATCCGGCTGGGTGGTGGGTGAAGGTATAAAAATGTTCGAACCCCACATAATTTTGATAGACTGCCCATATTGTGACAAACAGTATTACACGATTGAAGAGAATCACACCGGAAAATGTCCGTGGTGTAAGAAGAGTGTCACGATTGTGGTTCATAGTAGGATTCATATAGAAGTGCGTGCAGACGAGGTTTATAAAGATGAAAATTAAAATAATTTCTGGTGGGCAGACTGGTGCCGATTACGGTGGACTTCTCGCAGCGAAGGCGTATGATATTCAAACTGGTGGGTGCGCCGCTAAGGGGTTTAAAACAGAGGTTGGTTTTAACACGGCTCTCGGATCTTTCTACAATCTCGAAGATAAGGGACTCGATTATGTAGACCGCACGAAAGAAAATGTTCGTAATTCCGATATGACTCTCGTATTTGCAGATAATCTCAACAGTGCCGGGACAAAGCTTACAATAGACACATGCGCAAAACTCAAAAAGCCGTGTAAGATAAACCCGGCTGCATTTGTCATCGCGGATATCATAACGAAAATGAGAGGAATACTCCCGGATGATGCATCATTTACTATAAATGTTGCAGGTAATCGCGAGTCGGTTGCTCCCGGTATCAAGGAGAGAACGGAAAGAGTATTGTGCGGTGCATTCAAAATGGTAAAATTCAAACACAAAGAGAAAAACGAGTGGGTATAACAATGAAAAACTTTGAACCAAAACTTATCGTGGGCGACTGTAGAAACGTTATGGGATCGGGGGAAATACCTGAAGATTCTGTAGATTTAATATGCACATCTCCGCCATACAACTGCAACATCAAATACGATTCGTGGAACGACGGTATGTCATATGACGAGTATCTTGTATTCATGCGCGAGTGGCTCACGCAAGCTTACCGCGTACTGAAAGATGATGGTCGCATCGCAGTGAATCTGTTTTACGAAATCAGTCAGCCGGGTCGCGGTGGTAGGGTATTTGTGACATCAGACGTGTGGCAAATCATGAAGGAGATCGGATTCCAGTGGAATGGTATTGCGGATCTCGTGGAAGACCAATCCGAACGGGTGAAATACACTGCGTGGGGTTCATGGATGTCTGCATCATCACCATACATGTATAACCCAAAAGAATGTGTGATATGCGCATACAAGAAAGAAAAGAAGAAACTCACGAAAGGTGTCTCAACAATCGAGCGCGACGAGTTCATGGAGTCTGTAAAAGGCGAATGGAATTACCGCGCGGCTACAACAACCAAGACACAGGCTTCTTACAGTCTCGATATTCCACTGCGCGCGATTAATTTATTCACATATCTGGACGATGTTGTATTAGATCCGTTCTGTGGTCGCGGAACAACCGGTTCCGCATGCAAGATTCTTGGGAGAAGGTTTATAGGAGTTGATATTTCCAAGAATTATATCGAGATCGCGAACGAAGAAATCCACAATATCGCTTCGAAATGGGACATAGACCAGATGTTCTTATGGCTTTTAAAGTCCGGTGTCTTTATTGAAGAACCGAAAAGAGTGAGAAAATTCATAGAGCGCGATGTGAAATACATCCCAATGGTGAGAAAAAGTATACTGTCTATACATGAAAAGTTTGGGCAGGAGCCTTTTGAGATTACTATCGAGATAAAACACGATCCGGATTGTTACAAAAGCTTGTACATGAACGCGGTTGTAAGCGTTGACGATTATTATTCCGAAAATTTCATGGATAGGATCGACACAATAAATGAAGAACTGACCACAATATGCGATGAGTGTTGGGATTATTACGTGACTACAGATTTTCAACCACTAAAAACAAAAAAAGAATAATAAATTTATTTGTTTTTTATAATAAGATCGTTTTTTTCCATGTAATCGAGTAGTTCCGGATCGACTTTGTATGAATTATTTACATATCCGCGAATTCCGAATGCTAAAACGAACAGGTTTGTTACAATAATTCCGGGTTGGATCGGGGAAATGCCATATATCATCCATATAATGTTGCCAATAACACCAAGTGTGAATCCAGTTTTCCTGATATTTGCACTTTTACTCCCAACAAAGTAGTATCCGGCGCATGTTAAGAATGCAGCAGGATACTGTATCAAAGGGAAAATTGCCGATAAGAGGCTTAAAATTTCCATACACTACCATTTTGACGTTTGAAAATATAAAGTTCTGTATCAAAAAACACGGGTGTTGCGGGTTTATAGTAAAGCTTAAATAGATTGTATATCCAAAATCATATAATTACATGATCGAAAAAGTAGATTTGTCAACAGGACGGTCAATACTACAGTGTTACGGGTGTGGGAAGGTGTGCAGAACCAAGCTTGGGTTGTATGCACACCTCCGCGCGTGCTACTGGTTCAAACATTTTGAGAATAATATAGAGAATGCTCCATTTTATCAAGAGAGACCGTCGAAGCAATTGAGATACTACTGGAGAAACCGGAAGAAGATTAATGCAGCGCGCGCTGGCGCATCTTCCAAAAAGAAAAAGTTCGTTCCCAAGTCGATGCGACGTTGATTACAAAGTTTTATATCGTCTCAGTCCCACTATCTACAATGCACTTGGGGGTGCCAAATGGAAACGATAAAATTAGAAGGAAAGCGATATATTTGCAAAGCATGTAGAGGGGTTTACGACGAATCCACGACTATGTTGTATAAACAGGCTCGCGATATGAACGATACGGAAAATAAAGAACCCAAACCACCAAAATGCCAAGACTGTGGTCTTGATATGGTAGAACTTTGTCCTGAAGATCACGCATGCACATGCGCGGCTACTGTCCACTCAGGGATTTCGTATTGTAAAACGTGTGGGGATGCTGTATGCCCCGGTTGTGGGAGCCACGATGTGGCTCAGATCTCACGTGTTACTGGATATTTGCAGGAGGTTGGTGGATGGAACGCTGCAAAGCAGCAGGAACTTCTTGACCGTCATCGCGTAGATATAAATTTTGGAATCCCAACGTAGTAATGCATCTCTTTTTATAGATCCTCTTTTAGAATAATATTGTCAAACGAGGATATCTATGGATTTGAATGGAAATGACCCCAATGTCGAAGAATTGTGTAAGGATGCTGTTCAGTGTTGGGGATATAATGCCCAAGTGATGATGGTAATCGAGGAAGCTGCTGAACTCATACTGGCTGTTTGTAAGTTCGGACGAGGCAAGAACACGTCAGATCATATAACAGACGAACTTGCAGACAACCGTGTTATGGCGAAGCAACTCATGATGATGGTTGGCATAACAGAACAGGAAGTTGCTGCGAGAACCAATTTTAAGTGGAACAGACTTCGCACAAGACTTGTGGATTCGAAGAATAAACGCGCCAAAGCGCGCGATGTTGTTACCGAATCGCACACGGTTGCACGAAAAGAGAACGAAAATGGAAAAGAAGTGCCATGAGCGTTGATAGAAAGGCAATCCTGAGTGTGGGTACTAAGTCTATTTTGTTTGGAGTGCACCAGTTTTTCTGGCACCCGATAACAGTGATTTTAGCTTGGATTGAATTATACGGATTTCCAAACTTGAAGGAACTAGTATGTATCTTTGTCCACGATCTCGGATATTGGGGATGCCCTAATATGGATGGAGATGAGGGCGAATTGCACCCATTTTTTGGAGCTCACTTTGCAAACAGGTGGTTAGATCCTTCCCATCAGGGATGGGGATTTCCCGGAACATATATGCATCTCTGTCTGTTCCATAGCAGGACTCTTGCAAAACTCCACCGCGCCGAACCAACAAAGCTGTGCTGGGCTGACAAACTCTCAATAAAATACGACCCGTGGTGGTTCTATCTATTGCGCGCGAGACTGTCTGGGGAACTCGACGAATATATGTCAGATGCTATAAAACATGGGTTCATCGACAAAAATGCGACGCGGCGCGAGTGGTTCGTGTGGGCGCGCGAGCGTGGTATTAGAGCTGGATATTCGATGAGTCCAAAGACCGCATACGAACTGGAGCAAAAAATATGATTGAGGAAGAGAAAATATGCCCGTATGTAGGAGAACCGTGTATTGGGACTAGGTGTAGCGAATTTGTTCCTACAAGAAGTTACGTTGGACACTATAACATTGGGATACAAGACGTAGTGAAAATGATCTGGTGCATGGTTGTGAACAAAGAATACATAGAACCAACATATACTTCAACGGTGTGTGCTCACTGTAGACTTGATATTCGGTCTGCTCGAAGACGCGGGAGGTTTGAATAATGTCACTTACATTCAGAATAAAATACGATGATAAGAATAAACTATTACCAATCTTGAACAAGTTTGGGGAAGAACCATTCACGATGTATGCAGTAAATGAGTCCGAGATATGCCCAGATCGTGTGAAGAGCGGGGATATTCTGCGTTGGGATATGGGAGATATCATAACTAAGGTTGGAGAAGTAAATCTCAAAAATAAATACGTGCGCACTGTAGCACTTTGGAAATTAACAGAACGGACTGTAAAATGCCTGAAAAGAAAACCGCGTGTATACAAAAAATGAAATACAGATTCACGATTGGGTTCGACGACAGGGAGAAACTAAAACCCATATTCAAAAAATTTGGGGGTTCTCCTTTCACACGAGCGAATATTCTGAGCGAAGAGATTCTCCCGGATCTTACGAGTGGTGAAATATCGCGATGGGATAGTAGCAATTACATCAAAAAGGTTCCCGGAATAATGGATAAGGCATCATTGTGGTGCCTGACTGCCCAAACTATTAATATATTAAAAAAGGATATGTGATACATGGTATACGGATTTGTCGGAAATGCCGAAGTCGTGAAAGAACGATGCGCTGCTATTCGTAGATTATACAAAAAATTTGGGTATGGGGAATTTGTACTATCCGACATGAAGAAAGCACTTACGAAGAGCCAGCGCGAAGTTACAAATATACGCAAAATGCATAATGAAGGTGTAGTTGTAAGATCTGGGTGGACTTCTGAGAGAAGACCGCAAAGGTTATGGAAACTCACAATGCATTCGATATTATATGCAATGAGGGAAAAATGACAAAACTTGTAGAATCTGATATAGCACGGAATCTGATCGAAGAGAGAACGCGCATGAAGTGTGCGGTATCCGCTCGTGAAAACGGGTGGGTTTTAAACCCGGATAAGAAGAAACTCGAAGCCGTATATAAAGGTCTCGTAAGGAATATGGTTTTGTGGGGAAAAATGTATTGCCCATGTGTGATCATAAAGGTTGTACCCGAAAAAGAACGGGTGGATTACATATGCCCATGTAAAAAAGCAAAGACACAAATAGAAACAGATAGTATATGTAAATGCCGACTGTTCTGTAAGAACGCGGATATGGAGACATCATGAAGACTACACCGACAACACCAAGAACGAGAGCAGATTGTGTTGCAGATATCAGCAAATTTACAACCGGGTTACAGCAACTATCGGGTTACGTTAAGGACTCCATAAGGAATCACGACGTTCCATCTATTGTGGACTGTATGCACAAGTTTTACGCTGGATATGGGGCAATAAGTGCGGCTATATTGTCGTATAATAACCAGCTTACCCCTGAGGAAATTCTCAGTTATCTCACAACAATGACAGAAATAGAAAAGGAATTCAAGAGAGATACAGAAAAATTAGCAAACGAATTCAGATAATCTTTTATACAGGCACTTACAAAATACAATCGTATGTCTGCCCTTCCCAACGAGTCACAAATATATGAAATACCTGTATACAACGTTCCGGTATTTGTAGAAAAGATTGCGAAAATAAACAAACGCGGTTCCAAAATCGGGGCAGAACCGATTGTTATCTATTCTGTCGGAGACCCATACGCTACGGTGTTCAATCCGGGGTCTAACAACGAATTTGTTATAGACATGCAGCAAATAGTTTTCACCGGATCCGCTCCAAAACTGAATGGGTGGACACTCGTTGATGTAGTTGAACCATACGAGAACGGGGTCATGATAAGAAAGTTTCCCGGAATAGAACTCGAAGTGCCCGTAGAATACAGAAATGTGACGCCGGACAGATGTGATCACTGTCATACCAGAAGGCAGCGTAACGAAACATTTATAGTTTATCACCCTGTGAATGGATGGAAAGTTGTTGGAAGGACGTGCTTGGCTGATTTTACTGGTATTCACAATCCTGAAAGGGTTGCAGACTTCGCAAGCGTGTTATACGATTTGACGAAAGAGATGGAAACATCAGCATCCGGTGGAAGTGGGAGTGGACATGCTTACCATCGCGCTCCCATTCGCAGTTTCCTCTACATGGTTGCTCTTTATGTTATAAGATATGGATACGTGACATCAAAACAGGCAAAGGAAAGATATCGTGAAGACGGGTATATGCCGATAGATCCAACTGGGTATCGTGTATTCCACGACCACTTTATGGGTGTTTACTCGCGGATAACCGGGAAAGATGCAACCGCATTCCACTCATCAATCACAGATGAAGAAAACCAACGAGCCACAGAACTTTCTGAAGCAGCAATGGAATATGGGAAGACGGCTTTCGTAGATCGCGCAGATGAATCCCTCAACGATTTCGGTCACAACATGAAACTGATACTCGGTGGGGATTACGTTCGTGACAAAGATGCCGGGTACGTTGCGAGTCTTATACCAATATACATGCGCACACTTGAAAAGAATCGCACAGATTACAGTCAAAGTGGGTTTTTGGGAGAGATCGGAGACAAGTTGGTTCTTCCCGTTACCATAACATCGGTGTTTCCGTGGGAAGGTAATTACGGTGTTGTAAATATTACCAACATGATAGATGATCGTGGTAATATCCTGACTTGGTTTGCTCCATCAGACCGGGTTATGAATGTCGGAGACTACAAAGTTCTGACATGTAAGGTAAAGAAGCATAGTGATAGAAACGGACAGAAGTCTACTGTGATATCCTATCCAAAGTTTGCTTAAAAATTAGTATTCGGATGGGAGAATCATAACCCCATCTATAACCCATATTTCGAATCTTCCTTCCGGAAAATCGGTGTAACTGTATTTTTGACGATATAACACCGGTCTTCCGGTATCTTCCTTCATGGTGAGTTCTCCCTTTCCATTTTTTACATCGATTGCCCATACCTGAAATGGGGCATTCTTGAATTTCATCTTGCTTACAATCGATATATCCTGTATAAGCCAGTAACATTTCGCGATTTCGTGCAGGGATTTTATACCATCGGTGTAATCGAGTGTGAGCGATCCTTTCCAGTATTGGCTTGTCCCGGTAAACCCGACAAGCTGCGACTTCAACTCTCCCATAGTGATCGTCATAACAATATATAAAACGGGTGCGTATATAAACTTATCTAAAAAAGTTACTTGTGCCCATAAATAATCCGCTCCAATTCCTCAGTGCGTTTGAGCTCTTCTTCCATCTCGATTAATTTTACGTAGTACATACTCCCATGTTCTGTGAGATGAACCTTTGCTATAATTTTTGCAACATCTTTCCGGGAAGTGTGCTCTCCCTCTATCTGGGTTCCTATACGAAGCCAATATGGGTCGAAATCCGAATCTGGTCTATCCCCACCTTCGCCATTCAGGATTTTGAGCACGTGCGTTTTTTTCATATATTACCTGATTTTTATCATTGGTACTGCGGTTCCGATCATCGATAGGAGTTCGGGTGACATCATCGATATTGTAACAACATGTGGAGATAAGAATTTCCCATCTGGGGTACGTTTTTCCTCGCTGATGGCATGCATCATTACAGTCACAACCTGACCGTCCTTTCTCAAGATATCTGACACAACACCGGTTTTTTTGGTGTACAGTAGCTCACCCACGCGGTTAAATTCTGTATCTGTTTTATAAAGTATTCTGGTGCTGTGGTTTACAAGTTCTTCGTATGTATATCCGAGCATTTTGAGTATAAATTCGTTTACCCAAAGGAATGTGCGTTCGTGTACGTAACAAAGCCCTATCGGTATATTAGCCATTACCTTTTTGAGATATTCCGATTCGTACATGGGATCGATATTTTCTGAATCCATTGGAACCACCAATTGGTTATATATTCTGAAACGATATAAATATTTGCAATCGTGCTGGTGGTTGATCGAATTATTACAAAAACTGTATTATTTTGTGCAAATATTTAAATACAATGTCCACTAATACACATTTCGTATGGAAAATCGAACAACTATTGAAATTCTGAGGGGCAGAGGTGTTACAGACCGGGACATTGAAATGTTCAACCTGCACATTAAAGGTGGAAAGGGGTCATCCTTCACCGACTTGTCCAAGAAATACGGAATTTCTGCGGTTACGGTTTCTCGCAGGGTGAAGAAATTACAAAAGGTAATTGCCGAGCTTGAAGCCGGAGTAAAACCCGGAGACGTTTCGCTTCAGAACAGAGGACTCGCACCCCCAAGACATCAACAACAGGGTGTGGCACTATCGATCCCTAAAGAAAATCCTTTCTTGGCATTGGAAACATTCGGAGAACTATCGGGAATTACAAACGCGGGTGGTTCGGTGTTTGGACTCGGTGTGGCTACACTCGCTCAGGGATTTACACGCGAAGACCTTCCTTACGAGGAACGCCAGAAACTTGCTATGAAAGGCGCAAGTGTACTCGCTGGTGGAATTCTCGCAGCATATCTCACATATATGCAGTTTACAGATCAGAACAATTACAATTCACAACCAAGAGTGATAATGGACGAAACGCGTGACGCGGGTGAGTAAATTGGCAAAAAAGATTGACGAAAAATTGGACGATGATATTGAGAAAACGATATCTACAAAATGTAACAAGGGACACAAATTTCAGGTTCCTGCCGACAAGATACAGACAAGCAGCTCGGGTAAGAGTTTTATTACACTCTGCCCAAAATGTAATGGTGTTGCCCGACTGAAACGTGAAGAAGTCTTTAAAATCTTCAATGTAAACCCACGCGATCACATCGCTGTTGGTAATCTATATGCTTCTCTTGCTGCTGGTGGAACTCCTTCGCAGGGACAAACAACCGAAAATCCACCAATGGCTGAGGACGATGTGGCTCCGGAATATGATGCGGATGAAGAAGAGGATGTGGACGACGAAGACGACGATGATTACGGCGACGATGAAGACGACGATGAAGACGACGATGAAGACGACGACGATGCAGAAGACCGCGAGTATACTGCGATTATCGAAAGTGTTCCCGATATAACCGGTAAGAAAAAAACGGTTCGTAGAGCACGTATTGATCTTGGAGACGATGAGGAAGACGATGAGGACGAACCACAGGAAAAGGTAATTGTAAAGAGATCTAAACCCTCACGCAAACCCGTTAAACCATCACGAAAGCCTCATCGGAGGTATGTGGAAGAAGAGGTAGATGAGATGGATGAAGAATACGAACCACCACGCAAACAGAAGAAGCGTGGGAGACAACAGAGACCTGCATTAATCGAAGAGGAAGTATTCGATCCAAATGAAGTTCTGATGGAACTCATTGAGGAAAGCGGTCTCGATGATAATACCATCGACAGGATCTACGACTACGTACAGATGCAGCCGGATGGGTGGCAACCCGCTGCCATTCAGGGTGTATTGGCAATGTATTTGTCTCCGGCAGCTTCAAACAAGATCGCGCAGAGATATCAGGCTGAGTTATACAAAGAAGAGAAGAAGCGTGAGAAAGAACGTCAGATGATGAACCTTATTGGGAATCCATCTTCAAATATGAGATTGTTTGACCAGAGCACGAGTGTGCAGAATCTCCCGCCGTTCAATCAGCCTCTGAGACAGAACACTGGGATGGTACAATCACAACCGTTCCAGCAGGGCAATGCTCAATATAATCAGCCACAGTATGGCAATCCACAATACCCACAGGCACCGTATCCACAACCTATACCGGAACTTCCGTATACAACACGGTCTGTGATTGGTATGGATTACGGAAGACCACGCGGATTGAGTTCAAACGATGTTGAGAAGATGATAAACGAAAAACTCGACGACAAGTTTAAGGAGCTCAAAAACGTTCTGACGGAATCAAAGCGTGAAGAAGCTGCTATGACCGAAGCACGTGAGATGCGTAATCTTGTGTTTGAATTGTTGAAGAATAAGAATTCGGGAGACCAGACACCACCGGCACAGAATCCACAAGTGGCTGAGCTTATGAGGTCGCAATCGGATCTTGTCGGAAAACTTCTCACAAATGCGCTCGAAAAGAAAGCTGCACCATCAGAAGACCCTTTGATGAAATTGCTTCTACAAGAGGTTATCTCATCAAAAAACTTGAAAGGCGCTCCCCCCTTAGCGAATACCTCGGAGGAATTGTCGCAGAGGATACAACTCCAGAGATTAGCGAATGATCTGGAACTTGCACAAGCAGATTTCCGGGACAAGCAGGAAGGGCGCGCTTTCACACGGGATCTTGCAGGTCAGGCACTTAGTAAGATCGGAGAAGCAGCAGCTTCCGCGTACATAGAAACACAGAGGATACAGGCAGAAGCTCAGAAAGACATTGCTCGGATTACAAAGACTCCAAACGTTGCCACTCCTGTTGTAAAACAGGTTGTAAAACCAGCAGCAAGACCAGATATTGTGTCAAAACCACCAATACATCAGGTGCAAGTTCCTGAGTCTGCAACACCAGACGTTACTCCGAAGCCGGAGACCCACAAAGTCACCGGAGTTCCAGATGATCTTGGGGTTGTACACTTACCATGCCCAACGTGCAACTCTGATATGACAGCGAGAGTTGGTGATAAACAGGTAATTTGCCCGGTATGTAATACTGTATACAATGCGACGGTTCCGGTTCCAAGACCGTCGGTACGAGAACCCGTGGCAGAACCCGTGGCAGAACCCGTGGCAGAACCCGTGGCAGAACCCGTGGCAGAACCCGTG
>Ga0172380_10002708_pt1 | contig 26448 bp, 23 predicted proteins | sample Leawe162metaG_FD_119747 | JGI IMG/M metagenome (GOLD analysis project Ga0172380, IMG submission 119747) | Leachate microbial communities from a municipal landfill in Southern Ontario, Canada - Leachate well 162 metaG | ecosystem: Engineered > Solid waste > Landfill > Unclassified | place...
CTCCTGTTTGCCGGTCGGCGTCGCCGGCGGCTGATTCATCGCTGGTCACGAGGTGGTGCCCCATGCGTGCGGCCTTAGTTTGCAGGTAGGCCGCATTGTGCTCATTCGGTTCGATCTCGAGCGACTCTCGACCCGTTACCGTAATTCCGTAGCCTTCAAGGCCCGCAAGCTTCGCCGGATTGTTTGTGAGGAGCCGCATGCTGCGAACTCCTAGATCCACCAGGATTTGGGCTCCTGTGCCGTAGTCGCGAGAATCCGCTGGCAACCCGAGGAGCAGGTTCGCGTCGACGGTGTCTGCACCCTCGTCTTGGAGGTGATAGGCACGCAACTTCTGCAGGAGCCCAATGCCCCGGCCTTCGTGTCCACGGACGTACAGCACGACACCACGGCCCTCAACCGCCACTCGACCAAGGGCTGCATTGAGTTGGGGGCCGCAATCACAGCGCAGGGACCCCATGACATCGCCGGTGAGGCATTCAGAGTGAACCCTGACCAACACGTCTTCCCCATCACCGATGTCACCGAAGACGAGCGCGAGATGTTCGAGGGAGTCCATCGTGTCGCGGTAGCCAAAAGCCGAGAACTCACCGTGCTCCGTTGGCAGCACTGCCTGTGCCACACGTTCGACGAATGACTCCTGGTGGCGGATGTAGGCGATGAGATCCGCGATCGAGATCATCGACATCGAGTGCTCGTCAGCGAATTCCCTGCACTGTGGCGCGCGCATCATCGTTCCGTCATCGTTGACGAGCTCACAAATTGCGCCCGCTGGCGGGAGCCCAGCAAGGCGAGCGAGGTCGACCGCTGCTTCAGTGTGACCAGCGCGGCGCAGCACTCCCCCAGGCACTGCCCGTAGGGGAAACACGTGACCAGGTCGCGTGATGTCGCTCGCGTCCGTCGCGGAATCAATCAAGATTCGGATGGTGTGAGCGCGATCTGCTGCGGAGATCCCCGTCGTCACTCCCTCGCGCGCATCAACACTCACCGCGTAGGCAGTCTGTTTACGATCCTCGTTGACGTGGGTCATCGGTGGAAGGCTCAACCGATCGAGGTCGTCGCCGTTCATCGGAACGCATAACACACCACTGGTGTGTCGAATCATGAACGCGACCAACTCCGGCGTCGCTTTACTCGCGGCGAAGATGAGGTCGCCTTCATTCTCGCGGTCTTCGTCGTCAACGACCACGACAGCTTTGCCTGCGCGAATATCGGCAATGGCCACCTCAATCGGGTCAAGCCCAACGCTCGTCGCTGACTTCGGACCCGATCGGGCCGCCGATTTCACATCGTGTGGTGCTGCCCCTTTGGGCCGTTCTTCAGACTTCAATAGCTCGTCAGCAGGAATCATGAGCGAGCACCACCCTCCAGCAAACGCGCCACGTATTTGGCGAGGACATCGGTCTCAATGTTGACGTGCGCACCAACGTCCGTTGCACCGAGGGTCGTTTCTGCCAACGTCGTGGGAATGAGCGATACCTCGAACCAACTGCAGGTTTCTTGATCCCCCACCCCACTCACCGTCAGCGAGACTCCATCAACGGTCACAGATCCCTTGAGGGCAATGAATCGAGCGTGCGCCGGGTCGACCTCAAACCGAAACACCTCCCAGTGTGGCGAAGGAACGCGCTCACGAAGAGTTGCGACGGCGTCCACGTGCCCGGACACGATGTGTCCACCGAGCCGCGAGGTCGCCTGGACGGCCCGTTCGAGGTTCACCCGCCTTCCGGGTGTAAGCGCGCCGATAGACGTGTGGTTCAAGGTCTCGGCCATCACGTCCGCGCTGAAGGATTCGGAGTCAAAGTCGATCACAGTCAGGCACACGCCGCTGACGGCGATCGAACAGCCGAGTTGGGCATCGCTGACCACTTTGGGGCCGTTCACCGTGATCCTGGCAGCATTCCCATCGAGTACCTCGATCGCGGCAACAGTGCCGACCTCTTCAACGATTCCGGTGAACATCGGTGATCGGCCCTCCTGGATCCTGCCCGGTGACTGGGGTGAGGTCAATTCTCACATCACTTCCGACACTCGTCACTCGATTGCGCTGCCAGCGTGATGCATCGTCAATTGTGGTGATGCCAAGGTCAGCTATCGCATTGCGCCCCCCTCCGAGGAGTACCGGTGCGACGTACCAGACCAATTCGTCGACGAGCGAGTCGCGAATCAGTGATGTCGCCAGCGTGGGGCCACCCTCCACGAGCACGCTGCGGACGTCGCGCTCGAAGAGCGCTGTCATCACGTGACCAAGGTCGCGCGTTCTCAGCATGAGCGCTCCTGATTGGCACAACTGCAGCGTCGGCGGAAGTTCCCGCATGCCGATCACCACTGCTTGTGGCTGGCGTAACGCGCCCGGTCGACGGTCTGTGAGGGCCGGGTCATCGGCTAGTGCTGTCCCCGTCCCAACGACAACCGCATCAACGTCGGACCGCATCTGGTGGACCTGTGCGCGCGCAAGGTCCCCAGTAATCCACCTACTCGTACCGTCGGCAGCGGCGATTCGTCCGTCGAGCGAAGACGCAATCTTTAGTGTGACAAACGGGCGACCTCGCCCTACCGCAATACGCCAGCGGTGGTTGAGTTCAGTTGCGGCAGAACTGCTGGTATCCACCTCGACGTCTACCCCTGCAGCGCGCAGTACCTGTGCACCTCCGGCGGCTGCCGGGTTCGGGTCCATCGCGCCAATGACCACACGGCGCACCCCCGCTGAAATCAGGGCTGCCGTGCAGGGGCCGGTCCGACCAGTGTGGGCGCAAGGTTCGAGCGTTACTACCGCCGTGGCGCCTCGAGCTCGTTCACCTGCATGACGCAAGGCGACCACTTCGGCGTGAGGTTGACCTGCGCCGTAGTGCGCGCCCTGCGAGATTACTGTGCCGTCGGCGTCAAGCAATACGCATCCGACTCGCGGATTGGGTCCGAACTCGGCGACAACAGAACTCGCGAGTCCGACGGCAGTCGCCATCGCGGCTGACTCGGCGGCCGTGACCATCGCAAGCGCTCCTCGCCTCGACTGAGCCGACCGCGAACCAGCCGACACGCCAATAGTGATCTATCAGGGGCTGTGCTGGCCACCGGCCTTTGCAGTTCAGTGGTTCCGGTCACGCCCCGGCCGCCACCGCGGCCGCACGAATCCTGGCGATCGCCTCCACCGGATCGGCTGCGCCGTATACCGATGACCCTGCAACAAATACGTTCGCACCAGCTTCAGCGGCCTGCTCGACGGTGTTGACGTCAATCCCGCCGTCTACCTGGAGCCAAATGTCGGACTCGGGCCCGAGTAGCTCGCGGGTCCGAGCGATCTTTGGCACTACTACGTCGAGGAACGACTGACCGCCGAACCCCGGCTCAACGGTCATCAGGAGGACCATGTCGAGCTCGCCCAGCATGTCGGCGTAGGGCTCGATCGCCGTCGCTGGCTTCAGCGCCATCCCTGCTCGAGCCCCTGCAGTTCGCAGTGCGCGTGCAAGCCGGATTGGTGCATGGGCTGCCTCGACGTGGAACGTGACGCTTCCCGCTCCCGCTTCGGCGTAGGCGGGCGCCCAGCGGTCCGGATCTTCAATCATCAAATGGCAGTCGATGGGAGTCGACACGCGCTTCAACAACGCCTCAACGATTGGCAACCCGAGCGTCAGGTTCGGCACGAAGTGGTTGTCCATCACATCGACGTGGAGCCAGTCCGCCGCCCCCGCGACCCGCTCACATTCCGCGGCGAGGTCAGCGAAGTCCGATGACAGGATGCTTGGTGAAATTTGTACGCCCACGGATGCAGGCTAGCCCGGCGGTGTGGTGCGTCGCATCAGGGAAAAGAACATGCCATCGGTTCCGTGCACATGAGGCCACAACCGTACGTTCGGACCGTTGCCCAAATCTGGGACGCCTGGGAACAGCGGGCGAGAGTCTTCGATCTGCACGTCTTTGCGTCGACGCGTCGCGGCCGACACGACAAGTTCGGTCTCGGCAACGTGGGGAGAACACGTCACATAGGCGACGACTCCCCCGGGTCGGACCAGATCGAGGGCAGAGTTGAGGAGTTCAACCTGCAGTTTTCGCAACGCAGGGACGTCACTTGGGGTTCGCCGCCAGCGCAACTCCGGGCGCCTTCGGACAACGCCGAGGCCCGTACACGGGACATCCACCAGAACCCGGTCGACACCGGGTCGGATGGGTGCGTTTCGTGCGTCGCCGACGACAACTCCGGCAAACCCTGGCACCGGACCGACAGATGTCTCAACCAGCGCGGCACGATGTGGGTGAAGTTCGATACCGACGGTCGTGGCACCGCGCAAGGCTCCGATAGCTGAAAGGAGTGCAACCTTCCCGCCTGGACCAGCGCACAGATCGACCCAGCGCTCGTCGCTTCCCTCAAGCTGCGCGTTACCTAGGGCAATCGCGACGAGTTGACTGCCCTCGTCTTGCACAGATGCCCGCCGATCGCGGACTGCGGGAAATCCACCAACGGGCCCACTCGGCGCTATTGCGGCGTAGGGACTCCACCGGCCAGGTTCAGCGCCGGCCGCGATGAGGTCGTCCACCGTCGCCATGCCCGGGCGTGCCGCAAGCGTCACGCGGGCGGGTTCGTTGTTGGCAGCGAGTAGCGCTGGCAGTTCTGCTGCCCGTTCGCTACCGAGGGCATCGCGAAGGGAGGACACCACCCAGGTTGGATGGCTGTACTCAAAGGCCAACTGTTCATCAGGTGAGGCGGTCGAATCCGCCAACGCCGACACCCAAGCGTCAACCGATCGGGCACTGAGCTTGCGCAGGACCGCATTCACCAGCCCCACGGGCGCTTCGCCCGCAACACTTCTGGTCAGTTCAACTGACGTGTTGACCGCCGCATACGCATCGGTCCGCATCATGAGGCACTGATACGCGCCCATCCGCAGAATGTCTAAGACCCGTGGGTCGAGCTTCGCAGTAGGTCGCCCGCTGCAGTGTGCGATGACGGCATCGAGGAGACCTCGGTAGCGCAACGTTCCGTTGACGACCTCTGTACAGAAGGCCGCATCTCGAGAGTCGAGTTCGTGGCTACGTTGGATCTGCGAGAGCGCGACGTTCGCGTACGCGTCACCACTGCCAACCTCGTGCAACACGTCGTACGCGGCCCGGCGAGCGGGATCAATTTTTTCCGCATTGAACTTCTGCCGCGGCGTGCTCACGTCAACACCACATCGGAACCAAGCTGTGCGCCGCGAGCCCAGTCTGCTGCTGCCATCTCACGCTTGCCGGGCGCTCTCACCGCTCCCAACTCGACTGCGGACGTCGCTGTGCCCACGAGGACTTCACGTTTCCCCACCGCCATTTGTCCGGGCGCCAGCACTGAGGCATCGGGGCGGATCTTCACCGGACCAAACTTGAGTCGCTCTTCACCGCGGGTCGTCCAGGAACCGGGGGCAGGCGTGCAGGCCCGGATCTGGCGATCAACAGCGATCGCGGGGAGATGCCAATTGATTCGAGCGTCGTCACCAGAGATCTTCGGCGCCATAGACACGCCCTCATTCGGCTGTGCAACGGCTGTGACCTCACCGGATTCGATCGCGTCGAGCGTTCGGGTCAACAGGTGCGCTCCACTTTCGGCTAGCTCAGCCAGTAGATCGCCAGCAGTGTCCGTTGGACGGATTGGTGTGACAACCGTGCCAAACACAGGCCCGGTGTCCATTCCCTCGTCCAGGCGAAACGTCGTTGCTCCGGTGAGGTCGTCGCCATGCCAAATTGCGTGCTGGACCGGTGCCGCGCCTCTCCATGCGGGAAGTAGGGAGAAGTGGAGGTTGATCCAGCCATGCCTTGGGATCTCCAGAACCTCTTTGGGGAGTAGCGCGCCGTAGGCGACCACTGGGCAGGCATCCGGTTCTAGATCGGTCAAGGCGCGAATGAAGTCCGGTTCTGCTGGCCGTGTTGGCTTCAGGATCGGGATGCCGTGTTCAGCCGCTAGAGATCCGACTTCAGACGGGGTGAGCTTGCGACCTCTGCCGCTAGGGGCATCGGGTCGGGTGACGACTGCGACGACCTCGTGGTCAGAGGCAATGAGCGCCGCCAAACTCGGCATTGCTGGCGATGGGGTTCCCGCGAATACGATTCTCATCGTTAGAACCACTGGTCAAACTGGTGAGGGTTGATCTTCACCATCGGAGGTTCGGCGCTAAACCACTCGGACTGCCGGATCTCCTTCATCGCTGCTTTGCGTTCGGCCGGGTTCAGTCGGTCGATGAATAGCACGCCATCGAGGTGATCCGTTTCGTGTTGGACGCAGCGTGCAAGCAGGCCACTACCTTCCAAAGTCACGGGTTCGCCGTGCATATTGAAACCCTTTGCAACCGTTCGAATCGCGCGTGGCGTATCGAACGTCAATCCGGGCAATGACAGGCAGCCCTCCGGGCCTTCTTCCATGTCCGATGACAGGTCAAGATCGGGGTTGATGAGGTGGCCGACGACACCGTCAATGTCGTAGGTGAACACTCGCAGCGCGACCCCAATCTGGTTTGCCGAGAGCCCTGCACCTGGTGCTTGTTGCATCGTTTCGGTGAGATCCCTGACGAGGTTTCGAAGTTCTTTGTCGAAAACTTCGACCGGTGCGGCCGGGCTACGCAACACAGGGTCTCCGAACAGGCGAATCGGCTGGGCGGTCACACGGAACCTTTCAAAGAAGTTGTGGGTGGCTTGCGAGTCTACGCGCTACAGCGCCAACAACGGATCTAGGCGGACGCTCACCCGGTCAGTTCCGGACCGGGTGACGTCCGCTACGAGCGCGGCTTTAATACGAGCAGCCAAAACGGGGCCCTCGGCGGTCGGTGTGAGCACCACGATTTGCACTCCGGGTTGCGTTCCTGCCGCGCTCAGTTGCGGCGTGGGACCCAAGATCCGCCAGTCGGACGGGAAGGCACATGCCGCAATGAACTCTTCAACTCGCGCCTGACTGCCGGCAATTTGCGCACTCCGCACGACCGGAGGCAACGCTGTTTCGCGGCGCTCGGCCAATTCGCGAGTGGCCCAAGCCGCGGCATCACCGCGAACCAACGCCTGAACCGCGCGACTCGCCGGGTCAGCGGTGACAGCGATCTGCCCACCAGCATCTGCTGCCCTGATCAAGGCAGCAGCGTTGAACCAGCGGCGCACGAGTTGCTCGCCAGATCGCAAATGCGCGCTACCGAGCTGCGCATCACCGTCAAGAAGCACTGCAGCGGCATACCGATCACTGGCCTGGGGTTCAGCGCCCACCGTCGACACCACGATCGCCGGAGAGTTCGGAACCGAGGGGATGATCCCGCTCTCACTGTCGCTGACTACTACTTTCACAGCCGGGAATGCGGCCGCGAGCTCTTGCGCGGAACGGACCGATCCGATCGCCACTGCTCGCCACGACCGTTTAGCGCAGGCAGGGCACGCGAATTCTGGATATGCCGCCGCGCACCATCGACACCGCAAGGCCTCACCGGCTGCGTCTTGCACGAGCGGACCACTGCACGCCAGGCAGGTCGCAAGCTCGTGGCAGTTCGCGCAGGACAACCTCGCGAGGTAGCCACGGCGACCGACTTGAACCAGCACTGGGCCGCGCGCGAGCCCGTCGGAAATCACTTCCCACGCGAATCGTGGGATTCGAGCACCAGCGGCGGGGTCACCCATCCGAGCGCTCGCAGCCGTTCGAATCGCAGGCCCGCGGTGACGCTGTTCGCGCGTGGGCTCGACGCCACGCAACCACCCTTGCTCGACCAACTTCGCCGACTCAACGCTTCTGGTGTAGCCAGCGATGACGAGGGAAGATGCTGAGCTCAGTGAGCGAAGTGCGGCAACCTCGCGAGCGTGCCATCCAGGCGCTCGCACTTCGCCTAAGGAGTCATCAAGGTCGTCCCACACTATGACGAGCGGCGCATCTGAAACCGGGGCAAACACACTGTTGCGAGTCCCCACGACCACGGTTGCCGCTCCTGACCGCACCCGCAAGAAGCTCTCATACCGGGCAGCTACGGGCTGGTCACCAGTCAGGCGAACGACTGTCGATCCGAATTCCTTTTCCAAGTAGTCGCCAAGGCGTGCGACATCGGTGGCATCGGGTGCAACAACTACGGCACGTCGGCCCGCCGCACCCACCAAGTCAGCGATCGCATGTGCCGCTTCGTCTGCAGTGGAGACCACGAGGCTGGCTCGAACTTGCCTCCCGGCCTGCAGATCGTCCACCACACTAAGGCCATTGACGTAAGCGTCCCAGTCAACGATTCGGCGCCGTTGCGGATCTGGGTCATTGACCTCTCCAGCCACGAACGCGCCACCTGCTTCGGTGAACTTCGCCTCGGTACGCGCGTGCCGGTTCGGAATCGCGTCCCGCAGAACTTCACTCAGCGTGCCCGCGTAACGATCTGCCACGGCACGCCCGAGCGCTGCGATCTCAGGGGTCAGAACTGCCGGACCGAGCACACCAGCGAGCGGCGTGAGCTTGCCGTGATGTTCAGATCGATCACGGCGGCTCAGGATGAAACCGTTAACGAGTCTGCCGGCGAAGCGCACTCTCACTCGGGACCCGGGCAGGGCGATTGAGTCGAACTTTGCCGGTACCGAGAAGTCGAAAGGGTGATCCAACGCAGCTGCATTGATGTCTACGACAACCTCGGCAACCGGTTGGCTGGTCGCCAGCTCGATGGACTTCTTTGCTCGAGACTTCGTCGGGCTCCGCCGCTTGCTCGCGGACGCGCCGACATCGCCGTCACCGGTAATCGCTAGCTGTTCCATGCGCCCCGAGCCTGCGCCCTTCTTGGTTGGGGTTAGCGTCGCGCCGCCCCGGCCCTCGGTGTATCCACGACCTCATCCCAACAGCACGGCGCCAGGATGCGCAATCTAGATTCCGGTGGCAGAGCGCAATGCGTCGACGCGGTTAGTCAACTCCCAGGTGAAGTTCTCTTCTTCACGACCGAAGTGACCGTACGCAGCGGTCTTGGAGTAGATCGGTCGCCGAAGGTCGAGTTCCTTGATGATCGCAGCGGGTCGGAGGTCGAAGACTTCCCGCACCGCTTGCTGGATCTTCTCGTCTGGGATCACGCCCGTGCCGAACGTCTCCACGAATAGTCCGACGGGACGCGCCTTGCCGATTGCATAGGCAACCTGAACTTCACACTTGCGCGCGAGACCGGACGCTACGACGTTCTTTGCAACCCAACGCATCGCGTACGCCGCGGAGCGGTCAACCTTCGACGGGTCCTTGCCGGAGAACGCGCCGCCACCATGGCGGGCCATACCGCCGTACGTGTCAACGATGATCTTTCGACCGGTCAGGCCGGCGTCACCCATCGGACCGCCGATTTCGAACACGCCAGTCGGGTTCACCAAGAGGCGATAGCTATCGGTCTCGATGCCGAGCTCCGCCAACTCAGGTTCCACCACAAGCTCGCGAATATCGGGAGCGAGCAGAGTTTCGAGATCGATGTCTGCCGCGTGTTGACTCGAGACGACGACGGTGTCGAGGCGAGCAGCTTTATCGCCGTCGTATTCGATGGTGACCTGTGTCTTGCCATCTGGGCGCAGGTAGGAGACCTCACCGGCATGGCGAACTTTCGACAACCGACGAGCGAGGCGGTGCGCGAGCGCGATCGGAAGCGGCATGAGTTCAGGGGTGTCGTCACACGCAAACCCGAACATCAGTCCTTGATCGCCCGCGCCTTGCCTGTCAAGTGGATCTTCAGATCCCTCAGTGCGTTCTTCGAACGCGTCATCGACGCCCTGCGCGATGTCCGGGGACTGCTTGCCGATCGCGATTGACACACCACACGACGCGCCATCAAAGCCCTTATCCGAATGGTCGTAGCCGATTTCAAGCACCTTCTGGCGCACGATGGCGGGGATGTCTACCCAGGTCGACGTTGTGACTTCGCCTGCGACCACGACGAGGCCCGTGGTGAAGAGGGTTTCGACTGCAACGCGGCTTGCTGGGTCATCAGCGAGCATCGCGTCGAGAATCGCGTCACTAACTTGGTCAGCCATCTTGTCGGGATGTCCTTCGGTGACCGACTCCGAAGTAAACAAACGCCCAGCCATCAATTTCCCCTTTTACTATTGGACCTAGGTGCTGAGAAGTTCACACTCGCGCCAAAGAGTAACGATGCCGCGTCGAGACTAGGCGTCGGCACGCGGTAGACGCGGCAAAACAACGTCCCAAACAGCCACTGCCACTGCAGCCTTACTTGCTGTTGGGACCTCCGCCTCAACGCCGCCTGCAGATACGATCGTTGCTGCGTTCACGCCACTCTCAAAGCCCTTGTCGATGCCCACCGAATTCGCAACGATGAGGTCAACGTGCTTCTTAAGCAATTTATTCGTTGCCAGCGAAACCAGTTCGGGCCCCGATGGAACCGTCTCCGCGGCAAAGCCGACGAGCAGCGGTCGCGGTGACGGGAGGCTACCTAGTGTCGCTAGCACGTCAGCCGTTCGGGCAAGCGTGATTTCCGGCACTCGGTCGTCGTCAGTTTTCTTGATCTTGGTGTCCGCGGCAGTCCTTGCGCGGAAGTCCGCCACAGCGGCCGCCATGACGACGACATCTGCTTTCGACGCCTTGTCCAGGACCGCTGTCAGCATGGATTCAGCGGTAGAAACTCTGGTGACCGTGCAGCCCGCGGGATCGGCAAGATCGACGTTTGCAGCGATAACGTCCACGTGCGCGCCGCGGGCAACCGCCGCCGCGGCTAACGCCCAACCTTGGCGCCCACTCGAGCGGTTCCCTAAGTACCTCACGGGGTCGAGTGGTTCGCGAGTGCCGCCCGCCGTCACGACCACCCGCACACCGGCCAAGTCATTCGTGACCGAGCCACGTGCCAGGACGACGTCGCAGACTTCAGCGAGCGCCGAGGCCTCGGGCAGGCGTCCGGGACCGGAATCTGCACCAGTGAGGCGACCGCTTGCCGGATCGATAACGAGCGCGCCACGTTCGCGAAGAGTCGCGACATTTTGGGCAGTCGCGGGGTGTTCCCACATTTCTGTGTGCATCGCAGGCGCGAAGACCACTGGCGCACGAGCCATCAACAGCGTGGACGTGAGCAGATCGTCAGCGACCCCGTGGGCAGCTTTCGCTAGCAAGTTCGCCGTCGCTGGGGCGACAATCACCAGGCTCGCGTGTTGGGCGATCTTGACGTGGGCCACTTCGTGCACGTCGTCAAACACCGTCGTCGACACGGGATTTCCAGACAGTGCTTCCCAGGTCGCCCGCCCGACGAACTCAAGCGAGGACTCAGTTGGGATCACTCGTACCTCGTGACCGGCTTCCCGGAGTCGCCGAAGCAGTTCACACGCCTTGTAGGCGGCGATGCCGCCGCCTACGCCAAGGACGATGTGTTGTTTCAGCGGACCTTCTCCACGGCACCTTCGACAGGTTCTGACACGAGTAGCCCAGCATCGATCTCGCGAAGCGCGATTGACAGCGGCTTCTCCTGGAGATGCGTCTCAACCAGCGGCCCAACGTACTCAAGCAAGCCTTCGCCCAATTGTGAGTAGTAGGCGTTGATCTGGCGAGCACGCTTCGCCGCGTAAATCACAAGCGAGTACTTGGAATCAGTTTTATCAAGCAGTTCATCAATGGGTGGATCGGTGATGCCCTGTGGATCTGGTGCAGTCGACACTGCGGTTCCTTCCGATGTGCCTCAAGGCGACTGACCAGTGTCAGCCACTGATCGGCACGTGTTGAGGGTATTGGTCAAGCACGCGAGAGCATAGAAATCAATGCTCATTCGCAGGATTGTGTATCCATGCTAGCAACTGGTTCGCCGCCACCTCGACGTCGTCGTTCACAATCACGCAATCGAACTCCCCCGCGGCCGCAAGTTCGTCCTGCGCGGCGGCCAAACGTCGTTCAATAGCGGCGTCATCTTCGGTCCCACGTGAGGCCAGTCGAGACCCGAGCGCGTCGATGGATGGCGGGGAGATGAACACAGTCCGGGCGGCAGGGAGGTTCGCGCGCACTTGCCGCACCCCTTGGAGATCAATCTCGAGGATCACGTCCACCCCGCGGCTGATGCGGTCGACCACGGGCGCCGCGGGGGTGCCATAGCAATTTCCGGCAAACTCGGCCCATTCCAAGAATCCGCCTGATTCCCGTAGGTTGTCGAAGCTCTCGGACGAAAGGAACACGTAGTCGATGCCATCAACTTCGCCGGGGCGCGGGGCACGGGTGGTGGCCGAGACCGAAAGCCATAAGTCGGAGTCCGATGCGAGAACCTTGCGGATCAGAGTTCCCTTTCCGACGCCAGATGGACCCGCAACGACGGTGACCGACCCAGCCACTAGCCGAACTCCGCCGTCAACGATTCGCGTTGGTGCTGCCCGAGCCCACGAACTCGACGCGAGGCGGCGATGGTGTGACGATTCATGATGTTCGCGGCTTTGGCCTTGCCGACGCCAGGGAGCGCTTCTAGTAGAGAGGCGACCTTCAGTTTCGCGACCGCCTCGTCGGTAGCCGACAACGCGATGACATCGCTGATACGCAGTTCACCGACCTTGAGCTTGGCTCGCACGTCGGCGCGAACCCGGCGCGCGGCAGTTGCCCGCTGCGCAGCATCAGCTCGTTGTTCCGGAGTCAGCGTCGGTAGTGCCACGTCGCGGAAACCTACACCGATCAGGCACGGTTGGGCTCCGCGAAACTCCGCAAGGGGTCGAATCAGCGGCTAGCGATTTCGGCGGCGATGTCCTTGGCAGCCTGCGCCGGGTCACTAGCAGCCGTGATTGGTCGACCGATCACCAGTAAGTCAGCACCATCCTGGAGGGCCTGGGCAGGAGTCGCGACTCGCTGCTGATCCCCGACGGCGCTACCTGCGGGGCGCACGCCCGGAACAACCAGCCGGATGTCTGGGCCAACTGCGCTCCGGACAGCTGCGACCTCTAGCGGCGAGCAGACCAACGCCTGCGCGCCTGCATCCGTGGCCAGCCGCGCCAACCTAACAACTGCCGACAACGGATCGCCCTCATAGCCAATCTGTGCCAGATCTCGTTCAGACAATGACGTCAGAATCGTGACTGCGGTGACCTGAGTGTTTGGTAGTGCCGAGACTGCAGCTTCGATCATCGCTGGCCCGCCTGAAGCGTGAACGGTGAGCAGCGCAGGCTCTAGGGCGGCAATCGATCGCGCGGCGCCCGCAACGGTGTTCGGAATATCGTGAAGCTTGAGATCAAGGAATAACTCGACGTCGGAACCCGCTGCGGCACGGATTGTGTCCACACCTGCTGCTCCGTCGCGCAGATATGTCTCTAGCCCTACCTTCAGGAATGCGACTGTCGGGCCGACCGCGCCCGCCAAAGTCGTCGCCGACTCAAGCGTGGGCAGGTCGAGTGCTACCGCGATCGGCGCTCGGTTTGACGTCACAGACTTTCTCCTTCTTCGCGGTGAGCATGGCCGACGGCATCGGAAAGCCTGCGGAAGCCGCGGTCGGCGAGTGCGGCCGCAAGTTCGTTGTGGATGCGCAACGGCGCACTGGGATCATTGAAGGTCGCAGTGCCCACGCTGACCGCGTTTGCCCCGGCCAAGATGAACTGCAGCGCGTCGAGCCCATTCGCTATTCCACCCATCCCGAGGATGGGAACGTCGGGCAGGGCCTGGCGCACCTGCCACACACACCGCACTGCCATCGGTCGAATTGCCGGGCCCGACAGACCGCCAGTGATTCCGGCCAGCGCGGGCCGCATCGTGTCCGTGTTGATGACCATTCCCAGCGTCGTATTGATCATTGAGAGGCCATCCGCACCAGCCGTTACGCAGGCCTGCGCAATGTCAGCAATGTTGGTGACGTCGGGCGACAGCTTCGCGAAGATCGGCGTTTGGGCGCTGGTGTGGCGCCGAACCGCGTGAATCACCGAAGACGCAGCGCGCGGATCGCAGGCAAACACTTGTCCGCGACTCTCGACGTTCGGGCATGAGATGTTCACTTCGAGCGCCGCGATGCCCTCTTCGTGCCTTAGTCGGTTCGCCAATTCTGCAAACTCGTTAACGGATCCTCCAGCGATCGATACCACCGTTCGGGCACCTCGTTCCCGGAGCCACCGCAGATCCTTATTGATGAACTCCTCGATACCCGGTCCTTGCAGGCCGATCGAGTTGAGCATCCCGGCAGGTGTCTCGGCCATTCGCGGAGTGGCACGACCAGATCGCGGTTGGACCATAATGCTCTTGGTTACGACCGCACCAATTGCTGTGACGTCAAAGAACTTGTCAAGTTCGCGGCCAGCGGCGGCGCAACCCGATGCCGTCAGCACAGGCGAAGGCAGGGTCACTGACGCCAAGTCGGCCCGCATATCGACAACGTTGCTCATCGCTGACCATCTCCAGGAGCCGACACTGGCGCGCCAAGGCAGTCAGGCGGAACCGTACCGACCGACTCCCAACGCACCTGATCGCCAAAGAAGACTGGCCCATCTGTGCAGGAACGCGTCATCCGCGTCACCCCGTCAGAACCAATCACAGGTAACACGCACGTCATACACACTCCAACACCGCAGGCCATTGCCTCCTCGACCGCACACTGGCTGACAATTCCGCGTTCCCGCGCCACCTTTGCTAAGCCGGCGAGCATCCCCATCGGCCCGCACCCGTAGATGACCTGTCCGCCGTGATCATCAAGGATGCGATCAAGGACATCCGTCACTCGACCTTTCGTGCCGAGCGAACCATCGTCGGTGGTGATGGCTAACGACGATGCTCGCCGACGACCATCGACAACGCCAAAGAGTCGAGACTCAGTCGCAGCACCCAGAACGAGGTCGACGCGGCAACCGCGCTCGCGAAGACGATCAGCGAGCATAAACAACGGAGCGGATCCGTAGCCGCCACCAACCAGCACACAAGGCACCGGATCCTTGGGCAACGAGAACGGACGCCCTAAGGGGGCAATGACGTCGATGGGGTCGCCCACCGAGCGCTCCACGAGCCATTTGGTACCCGGACCGTGTGCATCGACAACGATTTCTACAGTCCCACCCAAAGCACCGGCAGTATCGACGCGGTGAATCGAGAAGCAACGACGCAGCAACATTGCCGTGGGTTGCCCACCAACGGCGATCGCCACGAAATTGCCTGGCGCGGTGGCCTCAGCGACGCCAGGTGCTGCAAACACGAGGACGTGGTAGTCACCACTGCGACGGACGGCGAGGACTTCACCTCGGACCTGGATCGGTCCGGCCTCTGGCTTGCCGAAGCGTTGCGGAACCACTAGAAACTCACCTCGCCGGCCGCGACCTGGGCCGCACGCAATGCAGCGAGATCACTTGAGTGTTGCTGCAAGCTGCGAACCGTCATCTCGCCGCTTAGGAGCGATTCGATCCCTTCGACCGCAGCCGCGAGGCCTTGCGCGGTCGTTATGCAGGGAATTCCGAGCCGAACCGCGACAGTTCGAATTTCGTATCCGTCAACGCGTGCTCCCACCCCGTACGGAGTGTTCACGACCATCGCAATTTCGCCGGCCTCCATCGCATCGATGGTGGTTGGTTCCCCCTTCGGTCCGACGCCTTCGAAATGCTTGCGCAGTTCAGTCGTCTTGACTCCATGACGAGCCAGCACCGCCGCAGTTCCCGGCGTTGCGGCAATCTCGAATCCAAGGTCGGCGAGGCGCTTGACCGGGAACACCATGGAACGTTTGTCGCGGTCGGCCATCGATACAAAGACCCGACCCGAAGTCGGAAGTCCCTCGGCAAACGCGGCGGCCTGTGACTTGGCGAATGCGGTGCCGAAGTCTTGGTCAATGCCCATCACTTCGCCGGTGGATCGCATCTCCGGACCGAGCAGCGTGTCGACACCGTGGAACCGACCGAACGGCAGCACAGCTTCCTTCACTGCCACCGGACCTCCGACCGGAAGCGTGCCTCCGTCGCCGTGTGCCGTCAGCAATCCTTCTGCGCGGAGCTCCGCGATCGTGGCACCCATCGCGATTCGTGCAGCTGCCTTTGCCATCGAGACGCCCGTCGCCTTCGAAACGAACGGGACAGTGCGTGAAGCCCGCGGATTGGCCTCCAAGACGTAGAGAATCCCGCCTGCGAGCGCGTACTGAACGTTCAACAGCCCACGGACACCCACGCCCTTGGCGATTGCCTCAGTACTGCGGCGGACACGATCGATTTCAGTCCGGCTCAACGTGATCGGAGGAAGCGCGCACGCCGAGTCGCCGGAGTGAACGCCCGCCTCCTCAATGTGTTCCATGACTCCACCGAGGAACAGATCGGTTCCGTCGTAGAGCGCATCAACATCGATCTCGATCGCATCGTCGAGGAACCTATCCACCAACACTGGATGCTCGGGACTTGCTTCGGTGGCCCGCTGAAGGTAGTCGGCGAGCATTGAGTCGTCATACACAATCTCCATTCCTCGACCACCCAGAACATACGACGGGCGAACGAGGACGGGGTAGCCAACGCGCTGCGCGATTTCCTGGGCCTGATCGAAGCTGCTCGCTAGACCGTGTGCGGGCGCGGGCAGGCCAGCTTCATCTAGCACCCGGCCGAATTCACCGCGCTCCTCAGCAAGGTCGATAGCCTCCGGGCTAGTCCCGACGACAGGGACCCCAGCATCTTTGAGGGTTTGTGCGAGCCCGAGTGGTGTTTGTCCACCCAACTGGCATATCACTCCGGCGACTGGACCGGCCGCTGCCTCTGCTTCGTAGACAGCGAGAACATCTTCGGCCGTCAATGGTTCGAAGTAGAGGCGATCCGAGGTGTCGTAGTCGGTCGACACGGTCTCGGGGTTGCAGTTCACCATGACCGTCTCGTAGCCAGCCTCACGAAGTGCGAGCGCCGCGTGCACACACGAGTAGTCAAATTCGATTCCCTGACCAATACGGTTCGGCCCCGAGCCGAGGATGAGCACCGCGGGACGTTCGCGCGACGACACCTCGGATTCTTCGTCGTAGGTCGAGTAGTGGTAGGGCGTCTTCGCTTCAAATTCAGCGGCGCAAGTATCAACCGTCTTGTAGACCGGTTCGATGTTCAACGTCCTGCGCAACGCGCGGATATCGGATTCGCTGACTGAGGCGGCGTCACTACTGCGCAGCGCCGCAAGTTGAACATCGGCGAAGCCGTGCCGCTTCGCGTAACGAAGTAGCACGGCATCGAGAGAGTCGGCAGCGCGCACTTCGTCAGCGATCTCGTTGATCAGCGAGATTTGATCGAGGTACCAAGGGTCAATGTCTGTCGCTTCGTGGACTTGTTCGATGCTCGCGCCAGCCCATAGTGCTAGCTGGACCTCATTGAGTCGACCGTCGCGTGGAACGCGCATCTGGTCAAGCAATCCTGGCACGTCAACGTCTGACGCATGCGCTGGCCAACTGAAGGAAGCCCCGCGCTTCTCCACGCTGCGAAGGGCCTTCTGCAATGCCTCGGTGAAGTTGCGCCCGATTGCCATTGCCTCGCCGACACTCTTCATCGTGGTTGTCAGCGTTTGATCAGCGTTCGGGAACTTCTCAAACGCGAACCTTGGCACCTTCACGACCACGTAGTCCAGCGTTGGTTCGAACGCGGCCGGGGTGACCTTGGTGATGTCGTTAGGAATTTCGTCGAGCGTGTAGCCGACGGCAAGCTTCGCGGCAATCTTGGCGATGGGGAATCCGGTCGCTTTCGACGCTAGTGCCGATGAACGCGAGACGCGCGGATTCATCTCGATCACGATCATGCGCCCGGTGTCAGGATCAATCGCAAACTGGATGTTGCAGCCGCCGGTATCGACGCCAACCTTGCGGATGACCTCGATCCCAACATCGCGCATCCGCTGAAATTCGCGGTCGGTGAGCGTCAGCGAAGGAGCGACCGTGATCGAGTCACCGGTGTGCACTCCGACGGGGTCCACGTTCTCAATCGAGCACACCACCACAACGTTGTCGTGGTGATCGCGCATCATCTCAAGTTCGTATTCCTTCCACCCCAGGATCGACTCCTCAAGAAGCACTTCGGAGGTTGGGCTTGCTGCCAAGCCTGACCCGGCAATCCGGCGTAGATCTTCGACGTTGTACGCCATTCCCGAACCGGCTCCACCCATGGTGAACGAAGGCCGCACCACCATTGGGTAGCCCAGTTCTTCCACCGCAGCAAAGCACTCGTCGAGCGTGTGGCAGATGACACTGCGTGCAGATTCGGCTTGGTAGCCGTCAATGTTGATGGTCGCAACGATCTCTTTGAACTGCTCACGGTTCTCGCCAGCGACGATTGCGGCGACCTTCGCGCCAATCAATTCGACGTTGTATCGCTCAAGCGTCCCGGCGTCGTGTAGCGCCATGGCGGCGTTCAACGCGGTCTGGCCGCCGAGCGTCGGGAGCACCGCGTCAGGGCGTTCGATCGCGATGATCTTCTCAATAATCTCGGGTGTGATGGGCTCGACATACGTTGCGTCGGCGAACTCCGGATCCGTCATGATTGTGGCGGGATTGCTGTTCACCAAGATCACGCGAATACCCTCTTCACGCAAAACACGGCACGCCTGAGTCCCCGAGTAATCAAACTCACAGGCCTGCCCGATCACGATCGGGCCCGACCCGATGACCAGCACACTGTTGATGTCGGAACGGCGAGGCATCTCTAGTTCCCTACCTTCGTCGTGGTTGTTGCCAATAGTTCAAAGAACCTGTCGAAGAGATACGCGGAATCGTGTGGCCCGGCCGCGGCCTCGGGGTGGTATTGAACGGAGAAGGCAGGCACGTCGAGACACTCGACGCCCTCCACCACGTTGTCGTTGAGTCCGAGGTGACTCACCCGCGCGCGCCCAAACTCGGTATCGACGACCTCGTCGATGGGGGCTTGCACCGCGAATCCGTGATTCTGGGAAGTGATCTCGACCTTGCGTGTGCGCAGGTCCATAACGGGCTGGTTGATTCCACGGTGACCAAACTGCAGCTTGTAGGTGCTGAACCCCAACGCGCGCGCCAGGATCTGATTGCCGAAACAGATTCCAAACACCGGCAGGCGGTTTGCCAGTGCCCATCGCACCAACGCGACGGGAGCGTCGGCGGTCGCCGGGTCGCCAGGTCCGTTTGACAGGAAAAGTCCGTCAACGCCGAGCGCGGCGATCTCTTCGGAAGTTGTGTTTGCCGGCACGACGACAACTTCGATTCCTCGCTTGGCCATGAGCGCTGGGGTCATGGACTTGATTCCGAGGTCCACCGCTGCGACACGAAAACGACGTTCGCCCACGGCTGGGACGGTGTATGGCACGTCCGTCGTCACCTCGGCTGACAAGTCGGCACCGGCCATCGGTGGGCTGTCGTTCACCAACGAAACTAGGTCAGCAACATCTTGATCGGCATCTTCCCCGGCAAACACACCCGCGCGCATCGAACCACGATCCCGCAGGTGGCGCGTAATTGCTCGAGTGTCGACGTCTGCAATTCCGACGACACCGAATTCGGTGAGATCATCGACCAGCGTCCGCTGCGAGCGCCAGTTGCTGGCAATTCGACTTGGATCGCGAACGACGTAGCCACTCACCCAGATTCGGCGGGACTCAGTGTCTTCGTCATTCATCCCGGTGTTACCCACGTGCGGTGCCGTCATGACCACGATTTGGCGCTGGTATGAAGGGTCCGTCAACGTCTCTTGGTACCCAGACATGCCGGTTGCGAACACGACCTCCGCCAGCGCTGTTCCGTCCGGTCCGAACGAACTCCCACGAAAAACCCGACCGTCTTCAAGAACCAGAAGTCCTGGCTTATGCAATCTGCGACTACTCATGGTTTGTCCCTCCCCCGTGGGCACTTTGCCCGCGATGTGCATCGCTCCAAAGCGTCCCGCTCGGCAATTGTGCCAAGGCGGAAACGACTGCCACTCTCGCCTGTGCATCTGGCACCCGAAGTCCGGTCTGCAAAAGTTGTTCTCCCCATATCCAACTCACCACGATGACACCTTCATTGCCATAGACCCGCCCCGCCAAACCGCGCGCGAGCTCGACCTTGGTGATGGCGCCTTGCGGGATGAAGAGTGCGTTCGTTCCGACCCGCTCAACGATGAGCCCCTGGCTCTCAACGGCGATGGCGGCAGGTCCGCGGCTGCCAAGACCTTGAGCCGCCACCTTGTCAAGCCAATGCTCGATCGTGACGGTGCCGAGATACGTTGCATGCTCGATGCGTAGCGCTTCGTCGGCGACCGGGGATGGCGGTGTTGCCAAAACTGGAATGTCTGCACCGGCCGCTGTGCGTCTGCGCCAACTCGTCGACATCAGACGAAGCGCGAGCGCGATGGCGGCGATGACCAGAATCACCAGAATCAAACGGGTCACTATCGGGTCCTTTGAGCGGTACCGTCGGTAACTGTTTGATTGCCTGCGTAGATCGTGTGCACGACTCGGCCGGGGAGTACCCGCTCGCGATACGGCGTGTTCCGACTCAAGCTCGCAAGTTCGGTCGGTCGCACCGTCCAGGTCGCGCCCGGATCGATCAAGGTCAGATGTGCGGGTTCACCTGCCGCGATTGATCCGCCTTGATCCTTCACCCGGCCAATCTGCGCCGGACGTGTCGACATCCGGTCAGCCACGCCCGCCCAATCGAGTAGCCCAGTATTGACCATTGACTCGACGACAACGGACAAAGCAGTCTCAAGACCGAGCATCCCGAACGCCGCGGCGCTCCATTCACATTCTTTGTCTTCCACCGGATGCGGCGCGTGGTCTGTGGCGACGGCATCGATCGTGCCGTCTGCGAGTCCCTCCCGCAACGCGATCACATCTTCCTGCGTGCGCAACGGAGGATTCACCTTGAAGTGTGGGTCGTAGCTGCGCGCAAGCTCATCGGTGAGCAGGAGATGGTGAGGGGTGACCTCGGCCGTCACGTTTATGCCCTTAGCCTTTGCCCACCGGATAAGTTCGACGGACCCAGCCGTCGACACGTGACATACATGCAGGCGACTGTTTACATGCTGAGTCAACAGCACATCGCGGGCGATGATCGCCTCCTCTGCAACTGCTGGCCACCCGCGAAGACCCAACGTCCCTGACAGCACGCCTTCGTTCATCTGCGCGCCCTCGGTTAGCCGCGGTTCCTGCGCGTGTTGCGCAACTGCACCGTCAAATGCCTTTACATATTCCAGCGCGCGCCGCATGATCACGGCATCGTCGACGCACTTGCCGTCGTCGGAGAACAACCTCACCTGCGCAGCAGACGCCGCCATCGCACCAAGCTCCGCCATATGCTGCCCGGCAAGACCGACGGTGACCGCACCAACTGGGCGCACCTCGCACCACTGCGCCTCCTTACCAAGGCGCCAGACCTGCTCGACAACTCCAGCGGTGTCAGCGACCGGTTCAGTGTTCGCCATTGCGTGGACACAAGTGAACCCGCCAAGGGCTGCGGCCCTCGTCCCGGACTCGACCGTTTCTGCATCTTCACGCCCAGGCTCGCGCAGATGCGTATGGAGATCTACGAATCCTGGCAACGCGACGAGGCCGTGTGCATCGATCGTGCGTGCGCCGCCAGTGTCGGTCTTCCCTGCCCCAACAACCTCAACGATTCGGTCGCCGTCCATGACGATGTCGACCGGCGCGCCACCGAGGGGTGATGCTCCAAGTACCACGATGCGAGGCATCAGATTCCTTCCGATGGTTCGTTGATTGGCGTTGCCGCAGGGGCGTTGCCGCCGAGTAGTAGGTACAGCACAGCCATTCGCACGCTCACGCCGTTGGCTACTTGCTCGACGATCACCGACCGTTTCGAATCGGCGACGTCGGCAGTGATTTCCATTCCGCGATTCATCGGGCCCGGGTGCATCACGATCGACCGCTCGCTGAGCAACGACATGCGGTGGTTGTCCAACCCGTAACGTCGGCTGTATTCACGAGCAGTCGGGAAATATGAATCGGTCATGCGCTCAAGTTGGACGCGCAGCATCATCACCGCGTCGGACTCGGGAATCACTGGGTCTAGATCGTAAGAGACCTTGCATGGCCACGTTTCGACCCCGATCGGCAGCAGCGTTGGCGGCGCAACCAAAGTGACGTCGGCGCCGAGCGTCGACAGCAACAGAACGTTCGAACGCGCAACTCGACTATGAAGCACATCACCGACGATGGTGACCTTCTTGCCAGTGAGATCGCCTTCGCCCCCGACCAGATTTTCTCTGAGGGTGAAGGCATCAAGGAGCGCCTGGGTGGGATGTTCGTGAGTCCCATCGCCGGCATTCACCACGCTGCCGCCGATCCAGCCAGAGCTAGCTAGCCGGTGCGGGGCGCCGCTTGATCCATGCCGAACCACCACCGCATCGGCACCCATCGCTTCGAGGGTAAGCGCGGTGTCTTTCAGACTCTCACCCTTGGAGACGCTTGAACCCTTTGCGCTGAAGTTGATGACATCGGCAGAGAGTCGCTTGGCCGCGGCTTCGAACGAGATCCTCGTACGGGTCGAGTCTTCGAAAAACAGGTTGACAACGGTTCGCCCGCGAAGCGTCGGGAGCTTCTTCACCGGCCGGTCGGCGACCCTCGCCAACTGAGCCGCCGTGTCGAGTACGAGCAGCGCGTCCGAGTGACTTAGGTCTGCGGCTGAGAGCAGGTGTCGCTTCATGCCACCTCACCGCCGGGGTTCGGACCGCCACGGGGTGACTGCCCACCTGATGACAATGTGACGGCATCCTCTCCATCGAGTTCAGCGAGTCGGACTCGCACCGACTCCTGTAGCGACGTTGGAAGGTTCTTCCCTACGTAGTCCGCCCGGATTGGCAATTCGCGATGGCCTCTGTCGATGAGCACGGCAAGACGCACCACTCTCGGCCGACCAAGTTCGTTGAGCGCATCCAATGCCGCCCGAACCGTACGACCAGAAAACAGGACGTCGTCGACGAGCACCACGATTCGGCCATCAACGCCCACATCAGGTAGCGCAGTGGTCTCGAGTGCTCGCGCGGGGCGCAATCGCAGATCATCGCGATACATAGTGATGTCCAGTGCGCCGACTGGGACGTCAACCTTCTCGAACTCGGAGATCCGGCGGCCAATACGGTCGGCGAGAGGTACTCCACGGGACTGGATTCCCAGCAGAACCAGATCCTGGGCACCCTTGGCACCCTCAATAATCTCGTGTGAAATTCGGGTCAATACCCGATCGATATCTGCGGCCTCAAAGACCGTGCGAACCCGCGGCGAATTCACGCGCGAACCCCCTTCCCCGCCTCACAGGACGGAAATTAAAGGACGTCGTGCAACGGGACTCAGGTTAGCAACGGCACCGTATGCGCCCCTTCGGCGACCCACTGCCAGCGTGACGCAGATCGCTCGGTTCGCTCATTCGGTTGAGATTTCTGGCCAATTGGTGCTCCCAAGTTGCGTCCCTATCGTCACGCTCCGTAGCGTCTGCATGGCGAGACCAATGATCACGACGAGACCAACAGGGGGTGAGATGGCCAGCGACTACGCGAAGGCACTCGGTGCCAAGCTTCGTGCCATCCGCCAGCAGCAAGGACTAAGTCTTCACGGCGTGGAAGAACGCTCTGGAGGGCGCTGGAAGGCCGTGGTGGTTGGCTCGTACGAACGAGGCGACCGAGCCGTCACTGTCCAAAAACTGGCCGAGCTCGCTGAGTTCTACAGCGTTCCGGTCTCAGAACTGCTACCCGACGCCGCCCCAGCTCCGGCAGCTGAGCCACCACCTCGCTTGGTGCTCGACCTCGAGCGTCTTGGCCAGGTCCCAGCCGAAAAGGCCGGGCCGCTTGCCCGCTACGCCGCAGCAATTCAGGCCCAACGAGGCGACTACAACGGCCGCATCCTGTCAATTCGCCAGGACGACCTGCGGACCCTCGCCGTGATTTACGACGAATCGCCCAGCCTATTGGCCGAACAACTTATTGCTTGGGGAGTGCTCAACCCTGAAGCCCGTCGGGCCATGGAATAGCCCGCTACTCCCCTGGCACCGCCTATTGTTTGAGGTCGATCTCTTGCGTTCCCATAATGTGAACGCGCATGCCGTTCGTGGTACCCGCAACGCCCGGGGGAACACCGGCAATAACCACAACGCGGTCGCCAGGTTCACACCGGCGTAGCGCAAGTAGTTGGTTGTCGACGAGTCGAACCATCTCGTCAGTCGACTCGGCGTGAGGCGTCAAAAATGTCTCGACACCCCAGACCAACGCTAACTGAGAACGCACCCGTTGGCTTGGGGTAAACGCGACAAGCGGTATCGGTGACCGGTGTCGCGCCACGAGGCGTGTCGTCAGGCCGGTCTCGGTGAAGGTACACAGGTGCGTCGCTCCCACCGCACCGCCAACCTGGCATGCCGCCTGCGTCAGAGCGCGAGCAGTTGAGCCAACCTTTGAATCAGCGACGTTTGGAACTTGTTGAAGGCTCTCTGATTCGACATGGCGAATGATGCGCGCCATCGTCTCGACGACGGTTATGGGGTGGTCGCCGACACTCGTCTCAGCCGACAGCATCAGTGCATCCGTCCCGTCGAGCACCGCGTTCGCAACGTCGGATGCCTCGGCCCGGGTAGGACGTCGTGCTGTGATCATCGAGTCCAACATCTGCGTCGCCACGATGACCGGCTTGCCAGCATTGCGGCACATTGAGATGGCCTGCTTTTGGACCAGCGGAACTTGCTCGATCGGAAGCTCCACGCCAAGATCGCCTCGGGCAACCATGATGCCGTCGAATGCCGCGACGATCTCTGCCAAGTTGTGAACCGCCTGTGGCTTTTCAATCTTGGCGAGCACCGGCACGCGAATTCCAACCTCATCCATCACGGCGTGGACGTCATCGAGGTCAGCGGCGGAGCGAACGAACGACAACGCAACGAGGTCTGTCCCCGCCTTAAGCGCCCACCGGAGATCCTCTATGTCCTTCTCGGCCAGCGCGGGAACACTCACCGCAACACCGGGCATGTTGATGCCCTTATTGTCAGAAACTGGACCGCCTTCAAGTACCTCGGTAACGACGTCGTTGCCGTTGACTGCCTCTACTCGCAGCAAGATTCGACCGTCATCGACGAGCAGGAGATCGCTCGGGCGAACATCCTGCGCAAGCCCGGAGTACGTCGTCGAACACCGATTGACATCGCCCACGCACGCTTCGGTCGTAATCGTGAATCGAGCGCCCACTGTCAACTCAACAGGCCCACTCCCGAACCGACCGAGCCGAATCTTTGGCCCTTGGAGGTCGGCCAGCACTGCGACCCCGCGCCCGGTTGCATCCGTGGCACGCCGAACGGCGTCAATCGCGATCTGGTGATCTCGATGTTCACCATGACTCAGGTTGAGCCGGGCGACGTCCATCCCGGCCAGCACCAATTTCTCCAGAACGCCGGGTTTGGCGGTTGCCGGACCAAGCGTGCAAACGATCTTTGCGCGTCTCATCAGGTTCAGACCACCAACGGGCGGGCTGTTGGTGGAATCGGTGCCGGCAGATTGGTAGATCCGGTCAGGTACTCGTCAACACCCGCCGCTGCGGCCCGACCTTCGGCGATTGCCCAAACAATCAGGCTCTGCCCGCGACCGGCGTCGCCAGCCACGAACACACCATCAACGTTCGTCGCGTAGTTGCTTGCCCGCGCGATGTTGCCGCGCTCGTCGAGGTCTAGCCCCAATTGATCCACGAGCGGGCCACGCTCCGGACCCGTAAATCCCATCGCGAAGAACACGAGGTCGGCTTTGAGGTGCTTGGTGCCGCCTTCAACTGGCTGGAACCGCCCATCTACAAGCTCTACCTCGGCTAACTCCAGCGCACCGACGCCACCCTGACCGTTGTCGACGAACTTCGTCGTCGACACGGCGTAAACACGTTCGCCATTCTCTTCGTGCGCCGATGAAACGCGATAGATCATCGGATACGTCGGCCAAGGCTGACCGTGCGGACGTTCCTCTGGCGGGCGCGGGAGGATCTCGAGTTGCGTCACGGAAACCGCTCCCTGACGCGTCGCGGTGCCGAGGCAGTCCGCACCGGTGTCGCCACCGCCGATCACCACCACGTGCTTTCCTGCAGCGTCAATTGCTGCCGTCGCAGTGTCACCCTCTACGACCCGGTTTGCCAACGGCAAGTAGTCCATCGCCTGGTAGATCCCCGAGAGTTCGCGGCCGGGAACCGGTAGATCACGGCGCTCGGTCGCACCCACGGCCAGTACGACTGCGTCATAGCGACGGCGTAAATCGTCACCTGTCACATCAACGCCAACGCTCATCCCAGCGCGGAACTTGACGCCTTCGGCCTCCATCTGCTGCAAGCGCCGGTTCAGGTGAACCTTCTCCATCTTGAACTCGGGAATCCCGTACCGAAGCAAACCACCAATACGGTCATCACGTTCGTACACCGCCACGGTGTGACCCGCACGGGCGAGTTGTTGCGCTGCTGCCAATCCAGCGGGACCTGATCCCACAACTGCGACCGTCTTGCCAGATAGTCGATCTGGCGGCTGAGGTTTGACCCAGCCTTCCTCCCACGCGCGGTCGATGATCTCGACTTCAACCTGCTTGATCGTGACGGGATTCTGGTTGATGCCGAGGACGCACGCAGTCTCACACGGTGCTGGGCACAACCTGCCGGTGAACTCCGGGAAG
>Ga0172380_10002709_pt1 | contig 26434 bp, 25 predicted proteins | sample Leawe162metaG_FD_119747 | JGI IMG/M metagenome (GOLD analysis project Ga0172380, IMG submission 119747) | Leachate microbial communities from a municipal landfill in Southern Ontario, Canada - Leachate well 162 metaG | ecosystem: Engineered > Solid waste > Landfill > Unclassified | place...
AGTCCGGAAATAAGAAGTGATTTGGCTGATTTTTTAATTTTATTTTTTGGACTAATTAGAAGCCAATATATTATCCAGATAGATAAAAAAGGCACAAAGGTTAGAGCCATAGGATTGTGAGAAAGTAGAAGACCAGTAAATGATAGACCTAAACCAAAAATTCCAAATATTTTTTTGTCTTTTTGAATCAATAACATTGAAAAATAAAAAATTAGGGGGAAAAAAACTGAAGCCCAGGCTTCATTCATCGCACCTCTAACGTAAATGTTGACGGCATGATATGGAGCATATGTTAAAAATAATGCGGCCAGAGAACCCCCCATGGGTCCAAAAATTGAGGATGCCAACAAATACATAGCAAGAGATGAAAATAAAATCTGGGTAATGGCGGTGAGTTTGACGGTAGCAATAAAGGAAAACCCTAAGGTTCTAAAAACTTGTCCGACAATATATGGTAGGGGAGGGTAAAAATTAAACAAAGGATAGCCATAACCATAACCCAAATCCGGAGACCAGCGACATGGTATTTGGCCGTCAATAAGGCATTTTTCAAGTTGTAGTTGACGAATAACCTGCATATCATCGTGCATATTGTAGTATTGACCGGGTTTTAAAAACCAGATAAAAGCAGGAATGGTAAGAATTATGGTCAAAATAAGCCAAAAATGCCGTTTCAAGAAGGATCTAAACATGCTTATATTTTACATTAATAGTTAATTAAGATGGTATAAGACTAGCTTATCACCGTCAGGTTTGTTTGTTGACATTATTAGGGTCAATTTTTGATATTGATCGGAAGACAGTTTTAGCCGGGATTGATTAAATAAGAGATAAACATCGTCTCCGTAGTCTCTAGCTTCAATTAATTTGGCGGGTATGTCGGTAATATTTATCCCAACTCCAAATACTGTAAGTCGGGGAATATTTTGAGTATAAATTTGAAGGCCATCGGGAAGGGTGCCAAAATAACCTTCGGTGCCGACGATAACATTAAAATTTTTCGATCGATCTATGAGATAATTTGAAGCTGATTTGATACCCCAGCCCGAAGTCCAATCATTTAGATAGCCGTTTTCAGTTGGAGGCAGTTTGACATTAAACGGTGCGGTAGATAAAGAATAAATTGTAAATAAATTTGGAGCCATAAAAATTATGGTTAAAAATGCCAGCAATACTTTGTTTAATTTAAATTGATTTAGGAATTGAAAAAGTAGGTACGATAAAGCAAGGATAAAAGGCATGATGGTGAAAAGAAAGTATCTGGCGGTAAAGACTTTGGCAAAAGCGGCATTGGCAATAAGCGGAAGAATGAACCAGAGAATTGTAATAAATACAGGTAAGGTAATTAGTTTTTTGGGTCTGATAAATATTAAATATATTTTGGTAAAAATAATTAGTATTAGAATTGGGACTGAAATGTACAAAACAAAAATATGATAAATATCTATAAGATGGGGCATAAATGGGTCGAGAGGATTTTTTAGAATGTCTCTAAGTGTCCAAATATAATCTCGGTTACGAAGTGCAATCATATGAAATTGAGGGCCAAGACGCAGGATATTGTAAATAAGAAAAGCTATGAACACTGAAATTAAAGGGTAGAATAATAAAAATATCTTTTTGTAATTAAAGATAGTAAAGGTAAGAAGGCTTAGAACAACAAAATAAATAGCAGGTGATTTGGTGAGCCAGGCAAGACCCAGAATAAAACCTAAAATTAGGGATAAATCAAATCGGTGAAATTTGGCCAAAAGAAAGGAAAATAAAAAGGAACTAATACCAAAAAAGGCCAATAGATTATCGGCAGTTGAAAGGCGATCAAAGAAAAAGGTAAAAGGTAGGGTGATATAGATTACCACGCTAATTATGCCGGCAGGATAATATTTTAATATAGAGTCAAAAATATGTTTTATCGGATCTTTAATAGATTTGTTTGGATTTATGATAATTGGAGTTAGTATAAAAAGAATGAAAAGATTGCCAAAACCTGAAAGGACAGAGATAAAACGACCGGCTATCAGGGGATCTTTAATAAATTTGAGAAATACTGCAACTATCCACATAAATAAGGGTTGTTTGCCGTCAGTAAGGGGAATGAAACGAAGGGTTTCTTCAGTTTGGATAATTTGTGACCAGCGAATGTAGATAGCTTCGTCACCAAAGACAGGCATTGATGTTAAGTTAATCAGTCGGGATAAAAAATATAAAACAGAGAGTATAAAGAAAGATAGGGAAATTCTATATACTTTTTTTGTCATAGACACCTTTGAGATTGTTGACTAGAACCCTTTTTATTTCATTTATCATTTGGATTGATTCTTTTTTATAACGGTCGTCGGCGTCTCCCTTGGTGTTACTGGTGTCTTCATTTCGCCAATTTACAACTTTTTCTTTGATAGAATAACCCCATTTTTGGGCCATAAATAAAAGTTCAACATCAAAAGCAGAAACGCGCCAACCTTTTTTTTCATCGGTATCTTTAAAGAATTGAAGATTAGGAAATAAATTTTTAGCGACTTTTGTTTTGAACATTTTAAATCCACATTGGGTGTCAATTATATTGGACAACATAAATAAGCGTCTTAGAAAAAGAAAAACCGGACCGCCAATTTTTCGTAAGATACTATTACCTTCACGAAGGATGCCACGAGAACCAATTACCACATCATATTTTTCGATATGAGGTAAAAGCTTGGCGACTTGGTCTATAGGAGTTGACTGATCCATGTCGGTAAACAAGACAATGTCAAATTTGGCATTTTGAATTCCTGACCATACAGCTGAGGGTTTACCTCCATGGGGTAGATCTAAATACCTAAAGTTAGGGTGTTTATTTACAAATTGTTTAATTAAATCAAGGCTGTTATCTGTGGATTCATCGTTACAAATGATTACTTCCCAATTATATTTTTGTTTTGATAAATAATCGTTTACCTGGTCAAGAACTCCTCTTTTGAGATTATTTTCTTCGTTGTAGCAGGGAATGATTATGGTAAGTGATATTTGTTTCATAAAAATAGACTAAATATTTGTTTAAAGTATATAGCAATTTAAATTTATTATCTTTTCATGGAGTACCTTCAAGGTTATGAACAAGTCGGAATATTTGAATACCGTTTATCTCCCATTGTGAGTCAATTTTGGCCCAACCAAAGGCAGCTACTGCCCATTCAGGATTATTGATTGGCTGACATTCGATTTGCCATGGTTCGCAGATAACAAAGAGCTGATTTGTGATTTTATCTTTTAGGTCATAAAGAGGGGCTTCGTCTTGATAGAAAAAATAGCGATAAGGAGGATCATAATTTTGTTTGGCCAAAAGAGCCAGGTTGAAAGGTTCCTGGTTGGACTTTTGTTGGATGGATTGGACTATTTGTTTTGTGGTCCAAAGTTGACGGGGTGGTTGATAGAGAAATTGATTGTGGCTAAAAGATTGAAAAACTATAGTTAAAAATATGAGCGCTGATATTATTTTTCCGTATATTTTAATTTGAAATACATAAGTAATCAGAAAGGCGGTAAGCATGGTAACTACCGTAAATAAAAAACCAAAATAATGATCGTAAATATGTTGTTTATAAAGACCTAATCCGGTTAGTCCGATCAAATACCAAATAATTAAAAGCAAGAGGGGGTGGTTGAGGTTTTTTTTGAGATGTTTAAAATTTTTGGTTAGATAAAAAATTGATGAAATTAAAATAAACAAGCTGATGATAAAGGCTGCCGTTTCTGTTTTTCCGGCTAGAAGACTGCCGTTGATTTGATTGAATAAGGGCCAAAGATTGGGAATAGCTTTATAGGCTTTCAAATTTACAGTGGTTTGACGTTGACTAAAGAAAGTTGTCAACGCACCTATATTTTGACCATGATGTTTGATATCAAAAGCAATTTGGGGAAGTAAAGAAATTAAAAAGATTATTACTGAAATTAAAGTATATTTAATAAAATTACTTTTTAATTCTTTTGAAGGTTTGGAAAGAAATAAAATAAACACATAAACTAGTGGTAGGGGTAAAAGTAAAAGTGCCAGATAATGAGAGTTGATAGTCATGATAAATGCCAAGGTGGCATATATCAGGTATTTAAATTCTTTTTTATTGAAGGCGTTCCAAATAAAATAGACAAATAAAAGTGAGAAAAGGGGCATGATGTTTGGGTTCCAGGAAAAGTTTGAGTATTTAATAATGACCGGAGAGATGGCAAACAAAAATGAGGAAACTAAAGCTGTAGAATACGTGAACCACTTATGAGCGATAAAATAGACGAGATAGACGGTTAAAATTCCTAAAAGAGCTATAAAAATTGCCGGACCGATGGGATTGAAATTGGCAATTAGAAGTGAGGGGGCAATGAAGTAGTAATAAAAGGGACCAAGATACATATTGCCAATACTGGTCTGGGGGCCGATAAAGAAATAATTTCCATTTTTTAAGAAATCTCTGATTATGACCACATCGCGTCCCTGATCGCCTAAAAATTCCATATAATCCCCTATCCGATATAACCTGAAAAAGGAAGCCAATAAAAGAATAAGGATTATATACTTATGTTGTTTTAAAAAAGCTATCATTTGGAAAAATTTATCTTATACCAAAGTCTAATTAAATCTTTAAATCCGGCAATAATTACATTAAGTTTGGTGCCGGTTGCTTCACCCTCTGTTCGGCTAAAATGGCTAACACCAATTTCGACAATTTTGAAACCGGATTTTTTGGCTTTTATTAAAAGTTCGCTGGAGATAAAAGGACCACGTTCTGATTCTAGTTTGGGAATTTCATCGATGACTTTTTTTCTGATTAATTTAAAACCACAATCAATGTCTTTAACACGTAGTCCGAAAAGAAAGAAAACCGCAAATTGCCACAATTTAGACCCCAAAATACGATAAAAAGCCACTTTACGGCTTTTATAGTAACCAATAACTAAATCGGCCTGGGTAGCTTTTTGTTTTTTGATAAGTTGGTGAATTTCAGAAAAATCAAATTGACCGTCTGAATCGGTAAAAGTTATCCAAGGATACTTGGCATTATAAAGACCGCTTTTGAGAGCGGCGCCGTATCCCCTATTTGGATTGTGGGTGATGACGGTAATATTTTTGTTTGTTTGAGAGATTTTTTTTAGAATTTTAGAAGTATTGTCTTTTGATCCATCATCAATAAGTAGTATCTCCCATTCTTTGGCGGTATTTTCTAAAACCATTACAGCATTGTTTACGGTAGTAGTTATATTTTTTTCTTCGTTGTAGCAAGGGAAAAAGACGGAAAGTTTGTCTATTTGATTTTTGTTTGAATTCATCAAATTTAGTATATCAGCTGATTGGGGGTGGTCAAAGCCTTAACTATTGTTTACATTAATAGTATATGGATATAAATATAGTTTACAAAGTAGGTGTGGTGCTAGTCTTGGTGGGGCTGGGAATTTATTTAAGGAAGAAAGGAAGAGGGTTTTAGGAATTACTGCATGTGAAGGTAAAGTGTCATTTTACCATCGGGGTGAAATAGTTTAACGTGATTACCCAGGGAGCTTTGAGCGTTACGATAAAAATATGCAACTCCTTCGTTAACAGATAGTATTGTCTTGTTGCCAGAGACCATGTCGATGCCATGATGGAAGCCATCGCGGTAAAGATAACTATATTGAGTGTGCCCCCAGTTTTGGGTAACCCGAGGAGAATCCATCGGCCAACCGTGTTCGTTGATATAAGGCATTGGATCTAGATCATTGGCGTAAGTCCAGGAAGAAATATTTGATTCATTAAGTTCATATACACCAAAGTGAAGATGATCACCAAATGAATATCCCGTATTTCCCATAATACCTAAAGCTTCGCCTTTTTTAACATCTCTTTTGCCGACAAATTTGGCGGCAAGTAGAGTAGCCAATTCAGATTCAGCGTCTTTTTTGAGTCTCTGATATTTAACTTCATCATTTTTGGTAATCTCCAAAAGTGATGTTTTTGATGATTTTTGAACTATCAAGCTTTTATTTTGCCTGTCAAGAGTAGATTGAAGTTCGGCTAACTGCTGTTGTTTTAAATCTTTTTCTTTTTTTTGATTATCATAATTAAGACGGGCAGTTTCCATGTTTACCAAGGAGTCTCGATTATTTTTTTGGAGAACTTCGTAATATTTATAATGTTCAAAAAATTTATTAAATTTATCTGAAAAAATAAGCATGAAAGTAGGGTAGCGTTTTTGGAGCTTGTAGCTTTCATTTATCTGACTAATTAAAATTGAGGACAGATAATTTAAGTAGACATCTAATTTGTCTATCTTTACCACTAGATCTGCAATTTCAATCTCAAGAACTCTGATAGAATTTTCAGTTTGAGAAATTTTTAGTCTGGTTAGTTCAACTTGGGAGTTAATATATTTAATCTGGTTAGAAAGCGTATCTTTTTCTTTGGCTAATTTATTTAGCATTGCTTCTGCATTTCGAATATCTTCCTGGCATTCGGCATCGGTAGTACATTTACCATCGGCACCACGGGCGTTAACTGAAGGTATTATTTTTAGATTAAAAATAAAATATAGAATTAAAAAAGACAGTATAAAGATTTTTTTAGACATCAGTATTTGATATAGCGCTTGACCCCAAACCAACTAGCAAAATAGCCTATAAATAGTCCAACAGTAATTTCTGCAAATAATATTTGTAGGTAATAGATTGGTTCATTATTGATAAATACGGTTGGTTCAAAATACTGATTTATTTGATTTTTAAAATAGAAAATTATGATAAAGGCCAATAACCAACCAAGACTACTACCTATTAGGCCATAAATGGCACCTTCGTATAAAAATGGTTTTTTAACATAGTGCCTGGAAGCCCCTAAAAGTCGGCTAATTTTTACTTCATCTTTTCGATTGGTTATTTTCATTCCGATAAGAACAAAAATCATTAGAAATGCAATTAAGCCAAGAGCACTAATAACTATAATACCAAAGTAACGGATATTACTTGTCCAGGTTAAAAGTGATTGAATGATATCTTTTTGATAAATTATTTCGTCAACCTGGTCTTTTTTACCGGAAAAATTTTCAGCAATTAAATTGAGTGTTTCCGGATTCGATACGGAAACTTCGAAAGATGCAGGTAAAATGCTAGAGGTGACCATTTCCAAGAGAAGTGGGTTGCCTTTATTTTGTTCCTGATATATTTTTAAGGCATCATCTTTGGAAATAAATTTGATTTCTCTAATGTCCGGGTAATTGGACAGATCACGTTGTATGGATTCTACGGTATTTTTGTCCAGCCCGTCTTTTAGAAAAATTGTAATTTCGGGTTTGGTTTCAAAATAAGAAAGAACACCAGAAAGACCGTCACTGATAACAAAAAAGAAGGTACTCACGAAAAAACAAAACCAAATTATTAAAATAGCACTAAAACTCTGGAAAGGAGATCTTCTAATATGGTGCCAGGCAGAGCGTAATGCAGACATTATTGGTTTTTTGTTTTAACTTTTATTTTTTTAATTTTCTTTTTAACTTTTGAAGTAAGGACCGGCTCAGAAACCGGTTTTGTGTCATTGACAATGTTACCGTGGTCTAATTTTATAATACGCTTACTAAGAGATTGGATAATATCCAAATTGTGGGTTGTCATGATGATAGTGGTTTTGTTAGTTTCGTTAATGTCTTTGAGTAATTTTACTAGATTCCAGGAATTTTCAGGATCAAGATTGCCGGTTGGTTCGTCGGCCAAAATTATTCTGGGTTTTACTGACAAAGCTCTGGCGAGAGCTGCACGTTGAAGTTCCCCACCAGAAAGTTGAGATGGAAAAAGATGGCGACGAGATTCAAGTCTAACTTTTTGAAGGACGTCTTCGATGGTGGGTAATATGGATTGTCTGGGAGTATTTACAATATCGAGGGCGAGAGCGATGTTTTCCTCTATGGTCTTATCAAAAAGTAATTGATAGTCTTGAAAGATTACACCTATTTGTCGCCTGATATTATCGAGGGTATTTTTGGAGGTTTTGGATAAATCAGAGCCGTCAATATTTATTTGACCCGATGATGGACGTAACTGACCCATGATTAACTTCAATAAAGTTGATTTACCGCATCCTGAAGGTCCCACAATAAAGATAAAATCACCTTCGTCGGCACGAAAGGTTATGTCTTTTAAGGCAGTAACGACTCCAAAATTTTTAGAAACTTCTTCGAAGGCAACTTGCATTTTTCTTACTCCAATATTTTGATAGTACCAACGTCTAACAACCAACCCGTTTTGTTTGATGAATTGGTTTCACCTTTAACTTCTACTTGGCGGTCAACAAAAAGATCTAGGTCTACAGCAGAAGAAATCAGAGAAACGCGTTGATCATCACCACCGGGACGAACAAGAATGTGTGTACCTTCGCCGTTTATACTACCCTTTTTGACTGTTCCTTTGGCTATATCTTTAAATTCTTTTGCGGTATTACCATATAATTGTCCAATTTTTAAATCTGAAGATGCTGATATTTGATCGGTGCTAAGAGCTCCTTTGGAGGAAGAATCCGAAGTTTGATTGACGGATGAATTACCAGCTAGGGGAAAAAAGCGTGATAGCCAGAAACCTGATGCAACAGAGAGGGAAAGTATAATTATCAATACTACAGGTGAAAATAAAGGTTTTTTTAAGGATTGTGGGGAGGAAACGGGTGTATTTGTACTAGTTGATAGGTTTGGAATTTCCATAAAAATAATTAAGTAATTAACTTTTTCAGTATAACAGATTGGGGAGTTTAATAATATCCTAATTAGAAAAAAACAAGTCTAAAAGTATTGTTTAATATACTTTTGAAGTAGGTCAAAATTATTTCCGACCGGTAAAAATACCCATTGTCCTTCGACTAATTGGTTGGGGTGATAAATATGCCCTTGGTTGGAGTTAAGTCCGACTTCAAGACTGTATTGTTTTAAAGCAAAATTATTTAAATAGGAATATTGACTAATTAGAATACTGAAAAGATCGGTTAAATTTATATTGGTAGAAATTTGGCGATGCCAATATTGATAAATAGCCGGGAAATTAATTTGAGATGGGGTTTTTTGGATTTTTTGGAGAAGAGCGTGAAGTAATAACTGTTGTCTTTGGATGCGACCAAGGTCAGTACCGTTTTCAATACTTTTTCTGGAACGGACAAATTCGGTAATGTTGGTGGCGTCTATATGATTCCAGCCTGAGTTAAATTTAATGGTTTTATAAATGGCGATGTTAGGAGAAGGATTTATTATATAGTCAGGATTGGGGTATTGATTGTCAACAAAACCTACCTGCAAATATACATCGACTCCATTTACGAATGAGATCAGATTACGAAGATCTTCGGTGGTAAATATAATAGTCTTAGTAATTTTTTGTCCGGTAATATGAGAAAAGTTATTTTGGATAAATTTGTATTTATCTGCTGTTTCAAGCGATTTTGGATATATTTGATTGATTTTGGAGTTTAATTCTGGGTCCCAAAGATCTCTGGGAAGAGAAAGAATGGATATTTGGGCGTTTTTGATATTGGTTAAAATAATGGTGTCGGTAGTTTGAGTATTTTCAAGGGAATCATTTCGATAATCTAGGCCTAAAACAATAAAATTAATATCATTGGTAAGAGTAGGCTTTTGTCGGGCTAAGATTAGTTGGGAGAGGACTTGACTTGATGGCTGATCAAAAAAAGTGGTAATAAAATTTTTGGTTTTTTTAATTAAAAATAAGCTTATGATAAAAAATACCAAAAATATTAGAAAAACAAATTTTAGTAATTTTTTCATAGATTAAATTTTTAGCTCGGCCTGAATAAAATCGTCTAAGTTTCCATCTAAAACTGAGATGGTGTCGGAGGTTTCGTATTTAGTACGGAGATCTTTGACCATTTTATATGGATGAAGTACATAGGATCGAATTTGATGTCCCCAGGAAGGATTTACATTTTTTCCTTTTATATCGGACATTTGGGTGTCCCTTTTTTCCTGTTCTATAGCCCAAAGTTTTGAGGAAAGCATTTGCATGGCCAAAAGTCGATTTTGATCTTGAGATCTTTGGCTTTGGCAAGAGACAGTAATCCCTGTAGGCCGGTGAACAAGTCTGACTGCAGTGGAAACTTTATTAACATTTTGGCCGCCGCTACCGCCCGAACGAAATGCGGCAAATTCGACATCTTCAGGATTGATTTTTACTTCGTCGTCATCTTCGAGAATAGGGGTAACTTCAACTTTGGCAAATGAGGTTTGGCGAAGATTGTCGGCATTAAAGGGCGAAAGTCGTACAAGCCGATGGGTACCACCCTCCCGTCTAAGTAAACCATAGGCATTGGGTGCACTTATTTTAAAACTGGCGGATTTTATACCAGCTTCTTCACCGGGGGTGGAATCAAGAAGTTCAAATGTCCAATTTTTACGTTCAAAATACCTCTGATACATTCTTTGTAGCATTGAAGCCCAATCCATGGCTTCGGTACCACCTTGCCCGGAATGAATGGAAAATATGGCATAATTTTTGTCATATTTTCCGGAAAGATATGTTTCGAGCTCTAATTCTTTTAATTGAACTTCTAATTGGGAAATGGATCTTTCCAAGTCTTTGGATAGTTCAAGATCGGGGTTTGCTTCCAGTAATTGATTGAGTTCGATGAGGCTGGTGATATCTTTTGTTAAATTATCGACTTTATCAATAATTACCTGATGATAGGAAAGTTGTTGCATTGTTTTTTTGGCTTCTTGGGGATTGTCCCAAATATCGGGATTTTCTGAATCTTGTTTAAATTTTTGATAAAGTATTTGATGATTAGAATAATCTAATTTATCTTTGAGGGCGTTGATTTTTTTCTGAATAGTTTGAAGTGATTCCATATTTAATTATCGATGTTATCTAGGGCGTTTTGATAAAAACGTTTGAGTAGTTCTTTTTGAATTTCTTTTATCTGTTTTTGAGGAAAGTCTTTGGACTGATCTTTAAAATAATCAATTCTTTGTTGAAGTGAGATTATAACAGGATTTTGAGGTAAATTATTAAAAAGAGTTTGACTTTCCGGCGGAAGTGATTGATATATTTTGCTTGAAAAGTCTTTGAGATCGCCGTTGTTTTGGATTTGTTCACCAAGAATAGTGGTAGGATCATTAACAATTATTGGCTTGGGTGATTGGGAGGAAAGATAATTTATTAAATAATAGATTATGGCAAGGAAAATTGAAACACGGATAAGGTGAGTAGGCCGAAGTCTGAAATCTTCTTTTTGCTTAAATTCGTGGCTTTTGGACACAAATTATTCTAACACTATTGGGCAGTGGCTGATAACTGATCAAGGCGATCGATGATTGGCTGATCACCAAGGAGACAAGTGGAATCGGAGGTAAAAAAGGCAAAAGGAACACCCATGCCATTACTGGTATCGAGATTGCATTTTTGAGCACGGGAAAGCATTTCGCTTTGGTTTTGTTTATTGTAATAGACCTCTTTTTGATTAATTTTGAGTTTAGAGTTAAGATCGTTGTCGGTAATATGTTTTTTAACATTTTCACAATGAGGGCAATCTACTCCCCAATAGAGAATCATGTCGGCCTGATTGTCAGGCGTGGTGCCACTTGAGGGTGCTTGTGACAAAAGTTTGAAGATACCAAAAAAGATAAGTAAGGCTATTGCCAGAGTAATTATTTTTTTCATTTAGTGTCGAAAGTAACTGATAATATTTTATCGCCAATAGCGATTTTTTGAACAATATCCATTCCGGATACTACTTCACCGAAATTTACGTATTGATTGCTTAAACCCTGACATGCCTGAGTAGTTAGGCAAATAAAAAATTGACTATCATTGCTAATTTTAATATCAGCACCGCGAGCTAATCCGACTGAACCCTCTTTAAAGGGGATATCGTTGATCTCTGAGGCAATTTGACCACCACCAGTGCCGTTACCCAATGGGTCCCCTCCTTGAATTACGAATCCGGGCTCAACACGATGAAATGTTAAATTTTTATAAAAATCATTTTTGGCTTTGGATAAAAAATTAGCTACCGTTTTGGGGGATTTGTCCGGATATAACTTAATGACTATTTGACCTTTATCTGTATTGATAGCTAGCATATTTGAATCGTAGGGAGAGACTTTACTAGCACCTGAAGGGGTAGATGAGGTGTTTGGAGGTGAGGAGTTTGACGATTTATCTAAATCTAAATAATTATCGTTATTTTGGGGAAATAAACTGCAGGCACCGAGAATAAAGGCGGAAAAAAGTAATGTTGTGGTTAAAAATAAATTTTTTGCTTTCATTTGCTTATTTTATCAAAATAAGCACTTGCTTGGTACCTGAGTTAATATCCTCTTTGACTCCAGAATCCGGAAAATCATGGATACTTTCGATTAATAAGTCGTAAGAATAATGAAAATATGCCCCAAATTGAGTACCGACATCGTGAACAATAAATTGCTGTTTTGAATCATCAAAACCCAAGATAACTAAATTATGGTAGTAAGGTCCACCATTTTTAAAATATTTATTTTCCTGATATAAAATTTTCCCATTTGCAGGGACGACGACTGGAAGATCTTTGACAATTTGATCTTTTAGGTCTTGGATGTTTGGATTGACAAGAATTTCTGAATTATAAGATAAATAATCTTTGGCAACCAATGACATTTGGTTGAGATTTATATCGTGTGTCATATTTTGGCTGGTTTCAAAAGTAATCATATTAAGAATGTCCTGTTTTATGGTAGAGACATCGGGGTGGAGATTTTTATAATAATAATCAACGGTCAGAAGCGCGGCTTCTTCACATGAATCCTGCCAAGGCTGATCCCATTTTTTTTCTGGTGCTTGGGGAATAAAAGCAGTTTTGATTAAGTAATAATTTGGAAGCGCTAAAGGTATGGTGTTGGTTGGTTGAGGAATTATTGTGTTGGTAATATTTTTGAGATCGTCTTGTTTTTCGGTAATAATTTCGATGTTTGAGCGATACACCAAAGGCAATAGACGATAGCCAGAATATAGGACAGCAAGCAAAATAGTCAAAAATATTATTTTTTTAGTCACAGGCAATTATAAACTGAACTTATTATATCCCACTTTTAGCGTTATAATAGACGAATGCCCAAACCAGAGAATATCATTAATATTGCAGTCATCGCGCATGTAGACCATGGTAAGACTACTTTGGTTGATGCTTTGTTGAAACAGACACATTCATTTAGAGAAAATCAGGATGAAATGAGCCAGGATCGGATTATGGACTCTAATGATCTGGAAAGGGAAAAAGGGATTACAATCTTATCGAAAAATACTTCGGTATTTTACAAAAATACTAAAATCAATATTATTGATACTCCAGGGCATGCTGATTTTGGCGGTGAAGTAGAAAGAGTTTTAAACATGGCAGATGGAGCCTTGCTAATTGTCGATGCAGCTGAAGGGCCTTTATCACAAACTAAATTTGTTTTAAAAAGAGCTCTGGATTATGGACTAAAAATAATTTTGGTAATTAACAAAATTGATCGAAAAGATGCCAGAGCTAAGGAAGTTTTAAACGATACGGAAAATTTGTTTTTATCTTTGGCGTCAAACCCGGAGTTGTTAGATTTTCCGGTTATTTATGCAATCGGTCGAAATGGTTCAACTTTTTTTGAATTACCTGAAAATATGGAAGAAACAGGTGATACGACTCCCTTATTTGAAACGATTTTAAAAACCATACCAACAGCTGTCAGAGATGAGGATAAACCGTTTCAAATGTTAGTGTCTTCTTTTGAAAAGAATGAATATTTAGGGAGATTGGCAGTAGGAAGAATAAGCCAGGGAGTGGTTAAAAAAGGTCAGTTTTTATCTTTGGTGGCGGTTGATCAAAAAGTAAAGGGTAATTACAGGATAGAAAGAATGTACGTAAATGAAGGAATAAATAAGGTAGAGGTAGAGTTGGCTGGCAGTGGAGAGATAATTTATTTGGCCGGAATACCAAAGATTGAAATCGGACAAACTTTAACCGCAATTAATTATCAGGTGGCATTACCAATGATTGAAGTAGCCCCTCCGACTCTAAAATCCAGTTTTGGTCCAAACACATCTATTTTTGCCAGAAATGAATCGAAATACTTGACCAGCAGAGAACTAAAAGAAAGACTTCATGAAGAAGCAGAAACAAATTTAGGGATGAAAATTGAAGATGATCCAAACGATAGTATCAGAGTTTTAGTTTCAGGAAGAGGAGAACTACATTTGGCGATATTGATCGAGAAATTAAGAAGAGAGGGCTATGCAATGGAAGTAGGTAAGCCGGAGGTTATCATTAAAGAAGTGGATGGAAAAATATTAGAACCTTTTAATGAATTGACCATATTAAGTTCGGAAGATTATGTAGGAATAATTACAGCAGAGATGGGAAAAAGAAAAGCTGAAATGCTTGATATGTTAACCGATTCAAACGGTATAAAAATGATTTATAAAATTAGTGAGAGAAATGCTTTGGGGTTGAGAAGTGCATTAATGACAGAAACCCGCGGATCAGTATCTTTAAACTTTTTATTTTTGGGATTTGAGGAGAAAAAGGAAGCAACAAAGAGAGACAGAAATGGTGTTTTAATTGCGTCAGAGGGCGGAAAAGCTTTGTCTTTTGGACTTGATTTGGCCCAAAAGAGAGGGATTACTTTTGTAGAACCAACAGAAGAGGTGTATGAGGGTCAAATAGTTGGATTTAGGCCAATGTCAGGAGATTTGGAACTTAATGTCTGCAAGGGGAAGCAGTTAACAAATATGAGATCGTCGGGAAATGATGATGCGATAATTTTGTCTCCGGCCGTCAAGTATAGTATTGAAGAATGTTTGGATTTTATAGAAAGTGATGAACTAATTGATGTAACTCCAAAAAATATTAGGTTGAGGAAAAAGTTGTTGTCAAAAGTAGACAGGGTCAGAGAAGAAAGAAAGAATAGAAGTTAAGGTGAAAATGTAGGGATAGGAGGCAAAATATTTGAGTATTGTGACTGTGAAAGAATTGAATTGATCCAACCGTTGATAATAGGTACTAAATTAATTTGAGAAAAAAAATAGACGAATATTGAGGCGATTATAGCCGTAGCAAAAAGGGAACCAAGGGAGTGAAACATTCCGGATAGAAAATTTAAAAAAGCAAATTTTGACGGAGATCCGGAATAAATCATAAACCGACTTTGATTATCTATTTTATCAAGTTTTTGATTGAGTTTTTTGAGCTCGATAACGAGTTTTTGGGAGGATTTCATAATTTAGTTTAGCAAAGTAAACAATTATTTTTTTTAGGAGAGTATGGGAGGGTGATTTTTCATCCAATCGGTAATGGTACTTATTGCTTTATCTACTGACACAGGAGAACCATCAGGATTAATTAATTTTCCTCCCGAAGCTCGATCGTGACCACCACCAAGATTTAGTTGTTCAATTAAAAGTCGGACATTGACACTACCAGGCAGAGATCTTAAAGAATATGTACATGAATTGTCAGATGTTCGTGGTTTGACGAGAAAACCCCATGGATAGCCTTCAATTAACCTAAGGTATTGATCTACAAAGATGTCCGCTGCTTCAGATACTAACGAATCGTCAATTTTATTAGTATTAAGATATTCCCGAGACAAGAAAGTTATTTGAAATTTTGGCCAACCTTTTACGTCCATATATTGGTTATTGGCGACAAATTCCTGAAATATTTTGAAAACTTCAGGAGAGATTTTTGAGTATCTGGATTTAAACTCCTGAATATCAATTGGGGTACGTTTAAGTAAGTCCTGAAATATTTTAAATATTCGTCGTTGATCAGGACGGACAAAAGTTAGGGAACCTGTATCCCCCAATATCCCTAAAATTAATAATTCTGCTAAGGTTTGGTCAATATTTATTGAATCATGAATAAGGTCGTATATTATTTCGGCGGCTGAAGTAGCAGTGTTTCGTTTTAGTATCAAATCAGTGTTTGAGGATAAGGTTTTATGATGATCAATAAAAATTTTAGGAATTGATAATTCATCAAGCAATTCTGGATTTTTACTAAAACGATGAAATTCGCTAGCATCTGTTCCGATAAACAAATCAAAATTATCTTTATGTTCGGTAATATCTTTGTTTTTGAGAATTTCTTGGTAACCGTAAAATGAGGCGTATCGGTATGACAGATCGCTACTAATTGCCATTGTAATTTTTTTTTGAGGATATTTTTTGGATAAAAAATATTGGAGAGAAACCATAGAAGAAAATGCGTCATCATCGGGAGAAAGGTGAGTTGAAAGTAAGATGTTTTTTGACTTTACAAGATAATCTAGGAATTTTGTTTTGAAAGTGGAGATTTTCTTATATTCCATAATTTAAATTAATTTAATTCAGGATAATGACATTTTTTCCATTTTTTACCGCTACCGCACCAGCAGGGATCGTTTCGACCTTGGGTTTTTTGTCCAGATATGACTTGTTTGGGTTTGTCTTTAATTTGATCGACGGTATTTGTTACGACTGAAGCCGGGTCCTGAACTTCTCCTCTTATTTCGGTAGCATTTTGAGGAGCAGTTTGTTGGGAAGTATTTTCCACCTGAATACGGAATAATTTTTTGGAAAGATTACTTTCATATTGGTTCATTAGATTTTGAAACATTTCAAAACCTTCTTTTCGATATTCAATGAGGGGGTCACGTTGGGCATATCCCCGAAGTCGGACGCCATCTCTGAGATCATCAAGGGCGGTGAGATGTTCTACCCAAAGAGGGTCGATGGTTGAAATTATTGTGTATCTTAAAACATCTTGAGAAATATCCGGACCGAAATATTTTACTCGTTCTTCCCAAAGTTTTTTTAATTTTTCCAACAAAAAAGCGGAAGGGTTTGGTTCTTTGTTTAAAACTTGAGTTAATTTGTCTCTATCAGATTCAATCATAGGGAGAATTTCAGAAAATTCGAGAACAAATTTATTCCAATCAACTTGATTTTTCAAAGGATCAAAATAAATTTTAATTGATTTTTGAATTTGTTTACCTAGAGACTTAAAGACCTCTCCTTCATTTTTAGAATTTTTTTCAAAATTATTGATAAGGGTATTGTCACGTAAATTGTAGACAATTTGGCGCTGTTTGTTGATAACATCGTCATATTCAACAAGAGATTTCCGTACATCAAAATTGTAGCCTTCGACTTTAATTTGAATTTGTTCGAGGGCTTTGGATACAAGAGGGTGGGTTAGTGGGGTCTCTTCGTCCATTTTAAATCTAGTCATAAGACTGGATATTTTTTCTCCACCAAAAATTCTCATAAGGTCATCGTCAAGAGCGACATAAAATTGCGAATAACCAGGATCACCTTGACGTCCACTACGTCCCCTGAGCTGATTGTCAATACGACGGGACTCGTGACGTTCCGTACCAATAACGTAAAGACCTCCAAGAGAGATAATTTCCTGGTGTTGTATTTGCCATTTTTTGGGATCAACACCATCTTTGGGCCCGCCCAGGACAATGTCAACTCCTCGTCCGGCCATATTGGTAGCAACGGTGACTCCGCCTTTAATACCCGCTTTGGAGATAATTTCTGCTTCTGATTGATGATTTTTAGCGTTCAAAAGTTGATGGGGAATACCTTTTTTGGTCAAAAGAGAGGATATTATCTGATTTTTTTCTATTGATGTAGTTCCGATGAGAACCGGTTGTCCAATGGAGTGTAATTCGGCGACTTTACTGGCTACAGCGGCATATTTTGATCTTTGGGTTTTATAAATTAAATCCTGGTCGTCTATCCGCTGAATGGATTGGTGGGTAGGAATTACAATGACATCAAGGTTATAAATTTTTCTAAATTCTTCAGATTCGGTAGAGGCGGTACCGGTCATGCCGGCTAATTTTTGATAAAGACGAAAATAATTCTGAAAAGTAATGGTCGCCCAAGTTTGGGATTCACGCTGGACAGTGACATTTTCCTTGGCTTCGACAGCCTGATGAAGACCGTCTGACCAACGACGACCGGTCATAAGTCGGCCGGTAAATTCATCGACAATTATTACTTCACCATCTTTGACAACGTAGTCCTTGTCTTTATGAAAAAGGGCATCAGCTTTGATGGCATTTTCGATGTAATGAATGGTGTCAAAGGATTCTTCATATAAATTTTTTACATTTAAGACTCTCTCAACCTTGCGAATACCATATTCAGATAGGGTGGCACTACGGGCTTTTTCATCTATTATGTAATCGGTAGGTTGAAGGGCTGAGGCAATTTGAGCAAACTGATAATATTTATCGGTAGGTTGGTTGTTGGGAGAGGAAATAATTAGAGGTGTGCGGGCTTCATCGATAAGGACAAAATCAACTTCGTCAACAATAGCGTAATGATGCGGTCTTTGTACCATTTCTTGATGGTAAGCTACCATATGATCACGAAGATAATCAAAACCAAATTCATTGTTGGTACCATAAGTTATATCGGCAAGATAGGCTTCTTTACGAGATACCGGATGAAGATGCGTAAGCCGATCATCGAATTTTTCGGTTGGGTCAGTATAATTAGGATCGTAAATAAAGGATTGTTCGTGAATTATGGCGGATGTGGTGATACCCAAAAGATGCAGAGCTTTGGGGTACCAACCGGCACCGACTTTTGTAAGGTAATCGTTTGGGGTGATAATGTGAACGCCTTTGGATGTAAGAGCGTTAAGATAGGCCGGAAATATTACAGAATGAGTTTTACCTTCTCCGGTACGTTGTTGGGCGATAGAACCCTGATGGAGAGCGATAGCGGCCATTAATTGGACGTCATAAGCTCTCTCTCCGACGGTCCTTTTGATAGCTTCACGAACTACAGCATAAGTTTCGGGTAAAAGTTGGTCCAGAGTTTCCCCATTATTTAATTTATCTTTAAATTCTTTGGTTTTATTGGCCAGAGACTTTTCGGAAAGTTGGGAAATATCTTTTTCAAAATCATTTATTTTTTTGACAAGGGGAGTGTAGGAATTAATTTTTGTTCGATTGTAGTCAAAAAGATTTTTTAGTGGATTGAACATGACTATATATTATAACTTAACTTAGCTATTTTCTTCTTTGGGGATTGAAATCAGATAATTGTTTTTTTAAACTATCCATTATTTCTTGAGCATGTCGTGATGGGTCTTCATGATGGGTATACATCGAAATAACTATCCGCTTTGAAAGAAGAGGTATTTCGGAATTTATTTGAATAGTAAGATAATATGCTCCTTTGTCATCAAGTTCGACATGGAAACCTTTACCCCATAGATGTTGATTAAATTCCCCACGATTTGAATTGGGATTTTGTTGCCTATACTTTTCTCTCATACTTACTAGCGAGGATCCAATATGATCTGCGAGTTCATCTTCACTTGCACCAGAAAACCAGATATCCATACGGCAATTTGGACGGCCAGAAACGCGATTGATAGGTGACATAAATATATATTGTACCTAATATATCGATAAAAAACACCAACCCCTCCGAAAAGATCGAAGGGGTTTGGGGTGGCTCCTCTAAAGCTATTATTTTTTGGGCGATATTTGGTGGAATCCGGTATAAGGCCATAAGACCTCCGGAATCAGAACACTACCGTCTTTTTGCTGATGATTTTCAATAATCGCAAGCACAGCACGGTCGGTTATGACGGTAGCGTTTAATATATGGACAAGTTCGTTTTTACCGTTGATTTTGACTTTGGTATTGAGACGGCGGGCTTGGTAGTCGGAGCAATTTGAACAAGATTGAGTTTCCCGAAAGGTATTTTGACCGGGGAACCAGGAATTTACATCGTACATTCGGCGATTTGGTTGGGGGAGATCACCGGTACAAGCTTTGACAACTTGGTAAGGAATGCCAAAATCCTGCATAATTTCTTCCTCATTTTGTAGCATTTCGAGGCACATATCATCGGATACTTTAAGGTCAGGTACAGTGAAGGCATTCATTTCAACTTTGTTGAAAAAATGGACCCGAAAAAGACCTCTAGTGTCTTTACCGTAGGTACCGGCTTCCCGCCTAAAACAAGGAGAATAATTGACGTATCTAATTGGTAATTGTGAGAAATCTAAGGTTTCATCCATATGATAGGGAACGACCGAGTGCTCGGAACTGGAAATAAATATCAAATCATCCTCTTGGGAGGAATAGGCGGCATTAAATAAATTTTTATTGCTGGTGTAGGCGCACTTCCATTCGGTATCACTTTTAACCATAGCCGGAGGAACCATGGCATGCCAGCCTTTGGAAACAAGTTTTTTCATGGCGTAAAACATAACCGCCATCTCTAAAATAGCGCCTTCGTTTTTAAAATAACCAAAACGGGAACCGGAAATTTGAGCGGCTTTTTTAATATCGATGATATCTAAAATTTGGCCAAGATCGACATGATCCAGAGTTTTAAAATCAAATTTGGGAGGAGTCCCCCATTCTTTAAAAACAACATTATCGGTATCATCTTTGCCGACAGGGGTGTCTTCGGAAGGAATGTTTGGAATTTCTTCCAAATAAGAAAATAATTTATCTTCAATCTCTTTTAGCTGAGTTTCGGCTTTTTTTAGGTCTTCTTTTATTTTTGAAGCCTGTTTGATTTGATCCGAAGTTGGTTTTCCTTTGAAAGTCCGATTGATGGTATTTTGTTGGGAGCGGAATTGTTCGACATCGGTTAACAGTTCTTTTTTTTGATTGTCGAGAGGAATTATATATTTATCTAGGACCGAAGGATCTCGCTGACGATCTTTTAGGCTTTGAAGGACAAGTTCAGGGTTGTCTTTAATAATATTAATATCGATCATTTTTGGTGTAATGTATTTTAACAAATATATTTTAATTTATTACCGCAAATTTTCAGTAAATATAATAAATTGATTTAATATATCATAATATATCATTTACTATATCAAACCTAATTTTGGGGTATTTTTTAAAGTCCGATTTCTGCTGATACTGACTGCATGGATTTAAGACAGATTTCGATGAATTTCTCCAGTGGTATGGCTAATCCATTTTGGTTTTGACACATGGAGACTTCTTCTCGTCGGGTACCAGCAGCAAAACGAGGTTCTTTTAGGAATCGCTTGACGATGGAAGATAACTTGACATCGTCAAGCTTTCTAGATGGATAAACCAGAGCAACGGCAACAATAAGTCCGGTTAAAGAATCAGCGCAAAAGATTGACCATTGGGCGAGGGATTTTGGTTTGATACTTGTTAATTCGGGAGCATGGGCTTTGATGATTTTGTCGACAGAATCCGAAAGTTTCAGATTATATTTACTTAAGGCTTCTTTGGTTTTGTTGGGGTGATCTGATTTAAATTCACCGGAGTAATCGATATCGTGAATTAGTCCGGCAAGAGTCCAATCTTCTTTCGGTGACTCCCCTTCTCCGATTCGATTTTCTGATTTTAAATAATCATATAAGCCGCTCATACAAGCTTCGAGTGCCAAAGAATGATAATAAATATTTAGTTCGAGTTGGGTTTTGATAGCGTTTTGATAAAGTAGGCGGTCCATTATTTATTTAGGTAAAGATTTATATTCTCGCCAATATGGTTTGCTAAGACTTCATCCAAAACATGAATGCTGTCATGATTTTCTGAAACACCGATCTCTAAGGGCGAGCACATCATGGCCTCTGTGATTTCACCACGAAGTTTTGTTTTTTTAATTTTTTGACTACTACCATCAGGTGTAGGGACGACGGCTCCCGGCATGGCTACTGCCACAAGATCTTCGACTTTAAAATTTCGGACACCAGTGATAATTTGAAGAGGTTTGGCAGCGGCAATATCAACTTGGCAAATGATTAGTTTGTCGGCATTTGGATGTTGATCAATTGATTTTACTTGGCCAATAATGATTTTAGAATCAGATATTTTTGTTGAGCTAGTTGCTTCACTTTCAGCTCGCATAGCAGGAAATAAAATGACATCTTTAATGGTAGCTTGGTCAGTTACAAATTGAGTAAAACGGTCAATTCCCATGCCCCAACCAGCGGTGGGAGGCATACCGTATTCGAGGGCACGAATATAATCATGATCCATCTGCATGGCAGTCTCGGCACCTTTTTTGGCTAAAGCTTCTTCCTCTAACCAACGATCATGTTGATCTTTGGGATCATTTAGTTCGTTATATGCCTTAAGAAGTTCGGTACCTTGGGCTAAAAGTTGAAAGGAAGCAATTTTGTTTGGATCGTCATCTTTACGCTTGGCGAGGGCAATCATCGAAGCGGGGTAATCGGTAATGTAGGTAGGATCGATAATATGGGGGCGGATTTCCTGTTTGTATAGTGCGTCAAAAAAAGTACCGATTCCGAATACACCATCAAGATCTAGTTTTATTTTGTTTTGATTAATTGCTTGGTGAAACTGATCTTCAGTAGTAATTTTATCGATGTCTATTGAAGTTTTATCAAAAATGGCATCACGAAAAGTAAGTCTTTTAAATGGAGGGGTAAAGTCTAGAATTTTACCCTGATAGGTTACCAGATTAGATCCGGTGACATTTTGAAGAACATAGTTAATTAATTCTTCGGTGAATTTCATTAAAACTTCATAATCTACATAAGCCCAATAAAATTCTATCTGAGTAAATTCAGGATTATGAAATCGAGAAACCCCTTCGTTTCGGAAGTCTTTTGATACTTCATATACTTTTTCAAAACCACCCACCATAAGTCTTTTAAGATAAAGTTCATCGCTGATTCGAAGGTACATGTCCATGTCGAGGGTATTGTGATGGGTGATGAATGGTTTTGCAGAGGCTCCACCATAAATTGGTTGAAGAATAGGTGTTTCGACTTCCATAAATCCATGATCGTCTAAAAAGCGACGCATAGAAGATAAAATTTTTGTTCTGGTTTGAAATACTTTTCGGCTGTCAGGGTTGACGATTAAATCCACATAACGCTGACGATAACGCTCCTCAATATCCTTAAGACCATGCCATTTCTCTGGTAAGGGTCGGATATTTTTGGTTAAAATTTGAAATTCGGAAACTCGTACAGTGATTTCTCCGGCTTGAGTGTTAAAAACTTCACCCTGAGCAGAAATGATATCGCCCAAATCTAAGAGTTTGGTTATAGACATTTTATCTGCCAAAGTTTTTTGTTCAAAAAATAATTGGATTTTACCTGTTTTATCGTGTAAATCGGCAAATAAAATATTACCGTGACCACGGAGAGACAATATACGACCGGCGATTAAAACTTTTTTACCTATAGATTCAAGTGCTTTTTGGACGGTATCTTTGGAAGATAAATCCGGCTGAGGATAAGGGTTTAGTTTGAAATCCTTAATTTGTTGAAGTTTTAAAAGGCGTTGTTTTTGAACTTCGTTTAATTTAGTTGTTGGCATAATAAGGAAATTTTAACAAAAACTCCCCCATATAATACGGAGGAGTTTATGGTTTCATCTTTTTATGTTAATTGATTGCCAATATTTTATAAGTAATTTTTCCTGCAGGAGCATCCACCAAAATCTCATCATTAATTTTTTTGCCTAAAAGAGCCTGGCCAAGTGGAGACTGGTCTGAGATTTTGTTGTTGGCCGGATCGGCTTCTAATTCACTCACAATGTTAAATTCCAATTCTTTAATATTTGAAAGTTTAATTTTAACTTTACAGCCTATATTGACATGACTTGTGTTGATATCGCCTGAGATGATTTCGGAACCCTCAAGAGCTTCCTCTAGGACGTCAATTTTGTTACTGATCAATTCTAATTCCTCTTTTAATTGGGTGGTAAGTCCATCTTCACCTGATTCATCAGTTTGGGTAACTTCCTCGATACGGGTTACCAAAGTGTCTCTTTTATCTTTCAATTCATTCAGTTGAAAGACTAGTTTTTGGTAGCCATCTTTGGTTAAGAGAGTTTTGTTTGCCATCGGTTTAACTTTTAAAAAATTAAAGCCTCCCGTTGTTTTTTTTAAGGTTATAAAATTTAAATAACCTTAATTTATTTGGAGAGGCAAATAATGACAAAGTTCTCAAAGCGCGGTTTAGCTTGGTATACTTGATTAACTTTTATCATTGGTCATTATAGTATGATAAAAAAATTAGATTGTCAATAAAAAGCTTAAATTTTGCAGAAATTTATGATTGATTTGTTTAAGGTGACTCCAAAAAAGAGAACTGTTTTGATTAAAGGTAAAAAAGGTGTCATCTACAGTAATCCAAATAATTTTTCTAAATTTTTGTTTTGGCTGGGAAATGTGTCTTTAATGGTAGCGTTTGGTTTTTTTGTGTATTTATACTATCCTTTGGCTAATTCTTTATATAGCTACTATAGCGGTTTTAAGCCTGATAAAAAATCGGAGGAAGTTGGGAATTCCACAGAAATACCGAATAATTTCAGACTGATTGTAGAAAAAATTGGAGCGGATGTTGAGGTTGTTAGCAATGTATCTATTTTTGATAAAAATATTTATCGGGAGGTACTGAAGAATAATCAGATTGCTCATGCCCAAGGGACTTATTTACCGGGATCAGGTAAGGGCACTAGTTCGTTTTTGTTTGCACACTCGTCATCAGAGGGGATTGATGTGGTACGGAATAATACAATTTTTTATCTGCTGGGAGAATTGAATGATAATGATGAATTTGTGGTGGAATATAACGGGAATAAATACTTGTATAAGGTATTTGATAAAAAAGTTGTAGGAGCTAATGAAGTAAGTTATCTGACATATTCGGATCCAAATAAAGAAGTGATGATTTTGCAGACTTGTTGGCCAATAGGTACGGATTGGAGAAGACTTTTAGTCTTGGGTGAATTAAAATAGGAAATGGAATTAGACTTAAGTTTGGAAAACATATCAAGTTGGAAATATTTTGAAAATTATCTGGCTGATAATTCCAATAAAAAAACTGTTAAGGAAGTATTCGATTTTGCCAAAAAGGCTCATAAGGGTCAAAGGAGGATGTCGGGAAATGATTTTTTTACTCATCCGGTTTGGGTGGCAAAAGTAGTGGCTCAATTGAATATTGGAGATGAAGCGATTATGGCGGCATTACTTCATGATGTGGTGGAAGATACCAGTATTAATTTAGAGACAATTGCAAATAATTTTGGCGACGAAGTAGCTTTACTGGTAAACGGAATGACTGAGGTAAGAAACAATACAAAAGGGATAGAAGTTCACAAAACCTCAATTGAAAATTTCAGGCATTTTTTGTTTTCTTCGGTAAACGATATCAGGGTTTTAATAATCAGACTAGTTGATAAGCTACATAACGGTTTGACCATAGACTCAATGTCTGAGACCAGTAAAAGAAATTATGCAACAAGAATTTTTGGGATTTATTCACCGGTGGCTGAATATGTAGGTTTGCATTATTTTAAAAGGATATTAGATGATATTGCCTTTAGAATTCTTTACCCGGAGGAAACTAAAAATTTGGAAGATTGGATAAGTAAACAAAAAAAGTATGAAAAAAAAGCTTTAGAGGAAGTGAACAAAAGTATTGAAAATACACTAAATCTGAATAATATTTCGAATTTTGAAATAAGCAGTAGGATAAAAAGTTTACACAGCACATATTTAACCATGAAGAAAAAGGGTAAAAATACGGTAAAAGACAGGGTCGGCGTCAGAATAATATGCAGTAAACTGGAAGACTGTTACATGATTTTGGGATTGTTGCATTCCCGTTATCAATATTTGGCCGATGAGTTTAATGATTATATTTCTAGTCCTAAGCCCAATGGATACAGATCACTTCAGACAACCGTATTGTGGAAAAATGATGTAACTGTGGAAATTCAAATAAGAACTTTTGAAATGCATGATTTTGATGAGTTTGGTCCGGCATCTCATATAGCTTATAAACAAGGTAATAATAAAGGGTATGAATGGGTAAAAGATTTGGTGAAATGGCAAAAAAATGATAATAATGTCTCAAATTATAGAATTAACGTTTTAAACAAATTTGTTTATGTGTTTACACCTAAGGGAGATACACTGCAATTACCGATTGGGAGTACAGCGATTGATTTTGCATACAGAGTTCACACAGAAATCGGCGATCATTGTACCGGGGTGATGATCAACAATAAAATGAATAAAATTAATACAATATTGAAAACAGGAGACCTAGTGGAAATATTAACTTCAAAAAAAATAAATGTAAGCCGAGAATGGTTAAGATTTGTAAAAACAAGTTGGGCAAGAGAGCATATCCGTAAAATAACAAAGATTTAGTTTAATTAAGTTATAATAAAAACAAATATGGAAACACAAGAAAAAATAAATTTTATAACACGTAATTCTCAAGAAATTTTGACGGGAGAGGATTTAAAGAACCTTATTGAAAATGGGACGGAGCTGAGGCATTATATCGGTTTTGAAATTTCAGGAATGGTTCATTTGGGAACAGGTCTTATTTCCATGGGAAAAGTGGCTGATTTTTTGAAAGCCGGAGTAAAATGTAAAATATTTTTGGCGGATTTTCATTCTTATTTAAATAATAAATTGGGAGGAAATTGGGAA
>Ga0172380_10002710_pt1 | contig 26423 bp, 26 predicted proteins | sample Leawe162metaG_FD_119747 | JGI IMG/M metagenome (GOLD analysis project Ga0172380, IMG submission 119747) | Leachate microbial communities from a municipal landfill in Southern Ontario, Canada - Leachate well 162 metaG | ecosystem: Engineered > Solid waste > Landfill > Unclassified | place...
ACTACAACAATGAGCGAACACATCAGGGTAAGATGTGCTGCGGCAGAACTCCTATGCAGACTTTGATTGCAGGAAAGGAGGTCTGGAAGGAAAAAGTCCAACAACTGAATTGATCTGACAACCAGCACGCTACAAAACGGGGAACTGTCAGATCAAGTCTGAACTTCTACACCTAACAAAGGTGGCAGCCTAATTTCGTCATCAGCTGGCGACCTAAGCAACTATTTATTGTCACTTGGAATGGTCTTTGTGATGTATCCGGCTCTATAGGATTGCCTCCTACGCGGTTCCTTTCGGCCTGATATTCTTAACCATTTAAAATCAACGCATAGGGTTTACTTTATTCTGCTGATGTTCTTGTGCGGATAGGCGTACCGGAACACGCCCGGATTTAACAGCGGTTGCGTATTTCTCGTTATGCCAAACGATCTCCTGTCGTTTGGAGTCCTTACCGTTATGGCCTCTTGTGGTCGCTTTGAACATCCGCTTGTGCCAACCATTCGCGGATGTTAAATAATCATTGTAGAGATCGTTTTCGTACCCACTTATAAAAACCATGCACTTGGCTTTGCTTGCTGTAATGAGCAATCGCTCGTGATATTCTTCCGAGCATTGATCGTGATCATATCCTTGCGTTCTATCGGCAAGGTAGGGCGGGTCAAAATACACTAGCGTAGCGGGACGATTGCTGAAATCACTAAATAGCTCAATAGAGTCTTTATTCTCAATACGAACCTGACTAAGCCTCTTCGCAACAAGCTCCAGATGTTCAGGCATCGCCTTCCAACGACTTACTCTTGCCTCCATATTCCGCCGCGAATAAGAGTTGCTAAAAGAAAATCCCCCCGGAGAATCCCCAAAAGTGCCATTAATCGCCATCATAGCTGCAACAAAAAAACGGCGTGCGCGCTCAACATCCGTTAACTTCTTTTCTGGTAATCGCACTAATCTTAGCTCTTCGCGAGCATAAGGAGTCAGCCTAAGCAGCCGGCAAAGTTTGGATGAATTATCTCGAAGCTGGCGAAAAAAATTTACCACTTCTCCATTTATGTCGTTTATAACTTCAATCTGAGCTGGTTTCTTGGCTAGCGTTAACGCAGCGGATCCACAAAACGCTTCAACCCAGGCATTATGTGGTGGGAGCTCTGCAATAATTTGTGAAGCAAGACGCCGCTTTGCACCGTAATACCCAAATGGTGCTCTGAGCGGACGCCAAGTGACCTCGCTGACTAAATCAATATCATTTTTTGCGGTTAGTTTTGTTTCTTTTTTTTGCATACGATCACGTTTTCTTCAATTTGCCAGGCATTGGAATTCTGACGCACGGAGATGTATGGATCATCAACGATTAATATTCCCTTAAGATCAAAGTCACCATTGGTAGATACTGGAAGCAGATACAAAAAGTACTTTTCCCTTAGCAACTGCGCAACTTCTACCTCTGACCGTGTCCAATAGAATTGGTATGAATCAGAGGGTACTGCTTTTACTTCTATATACCTGGGAACTACATAGTCACTTAGCGCCGTCACACTTTTGACGTCGTAGCAGGCAAATGGGTTTTCTGCCGAAACGTGCTCAACTTTGTGAGCCAATCGTGAGCCCACACGGCCTCTTTCATACTCTAAGACGGCAAGCTCAGCTGAAAATCCTAACTGTTCTTTGCGCTTGGCATCAAGCTGTAGTTTGTCTTTTGAGGTAGAACGTCTGAAATTTATTGCCCACACGTACAAATCTGCCGAACTTTCTTCAAGCAAGAAAGTGTCATCAGTCGCCCGGTAAATCACTGCCCGAATATCCATCAGAAAGTTACGAAGCGGGCTTTGCTTAAGCCGTTCCGACAATGCTGGGCGGTGTTCAAGATTCGATCCACTAAAACTGAAACGCAACAGATAGTCCGCAAGATCGGCACGAAATGAGCTAACCTCTGAAATCAAAGCTTCGGCAAGTTGCTTACGCATTTCCCTATCATCCTGCGCAGCCACGTAAGCGGTAGATCCGGCATCGGAAAGAGTGAGTTCGCCGCGTCGTTCATTTACCCAATTCAAATCTTTGAGAAACTGCAATGTTTCTACAAAATTGCGAGCTTGCTCACAATAAGCGGTTTCTACAAAATGTTTCTTATGCATAGTAGATTTAGACAGTATGTTTAGCAGACATTGAATCTGCTTTGTCTCAATCCTTCCCAACAACTGCATTCGCTTATTTGAAGAGGCGCCCATATGCGGCAACCTCTTCATCTTCTGAGAACATGTCGAGTGAATAGACTGGGTAATCCTGATCTACAATTGCGCTCATGTTTTCGGATTTTCTCAGTATATTTTGAAGTATATCTTCGTCTATCGTGTCAGCATATTGAAGGAAATGATAATGCGCGATTTTGTTTTCAGACCCCCCTACACGATGAATTCTGTCTAATGATTGAAGATACTGAGCGCAGTTATAGGACAAGTCATAATATATGGCGTGCGAACACTGTTTGTGTAGTGATATTGACTCTGCACACGCAGCCGGGTTTGCCACAAGGACGTTGAGGCCACTGGAATTACTAACGAAATCTGAAATTATCTTCTCACGCGTCAGCTCTTCACTTACGCTAGTAGCTTCGGTAGGTGTTTCACCGTAAATTAGTTCCGTATTATGCCCCGCCTCCTTGAGGCATCTGCGCAACAATTTTAATGTCTCGACGAAATTAGACCATATGACCACCTTTTCCCCTTGCTGACGTAACTGTCTAACAAGTGCGAGTGCCGCTTCTAATTTAGCTGGAGATTCTAGTTCATCGTAATGCTTTATCGTATCCGCAAGGGACAATTGTCCATCAAGCAGATCCTCGTTGTATTCTAAAACGGCGGTTCCAAGTAGTCGTGTATAGGATAGGCATTGTCGAAGTCTCATCATGCGACCTCGTTGTAGTCGAATCAGCAACTCAAACTGCTGAAAATCATCTCCGATAGAGAGATTTCGTATCTTCTCAACGATCGAATCGTAGACATGTCGCTCATGTTGGTTCATTTGGATCATTATGGGCGGGACGAAGTCCTGCGGAGCTAGCCCGAGATCACGCTTTCTCACCCGATAAAATAGTGGGCCAATACATGAGTTAAGCAAATGCGCAGCATCAACATCCTTTTTCTTCTGAATATCGTTCGTGATTTTGATCCGATCATGACGAGAAATCGGTGAACATCGCGGCCATAAAACATCGAAATAATTGAAGGCATCTGCATACGAGTGCGGGAACGGCGTGCCCGTCAATATCCAACGAACCTTGGCGTAGTTCGCAACATTTAATACGGCATTTGCCCACACACCGCCTAACTGCTTAATGTAGTGCGCTTCATCAACAACAAAGGCAAAGCGGACATTCCGCTGATTAAATAGTAGCTTAACCCGCTCCCAATCTCTCTGTAATGTCTGAAAAGAGGTTAGATAGAGATCGCAGAGATTATCCTTGCTTGCGTAATACTTACTTTGTCGTTCTTCGGCATCACCTCCTGCCAGAATTTCGAGTGTCGGACTCTTCCCAATAACTGACTCATACTCCATACGCCATGGAGCAAAACAAGACGGAGGTCCAACAACAAATAACGAATCGACTTCGCCACGACTCCTGAGCCAGTCGAAGACTGCCAAGACTACGGTTGTCTTACCACTTCCGGGAACTGAAAAATTGGCCCCATTACGAACGGAGAGAAGATGTAGAGCGGCCTTAACCTGGTGTTCTTTGAGTCGGCGTGGAATCCTGCTAATTAGGAAAGCCATAAAATCGCGGACATTAAAGGACTCGGTCGCACCGCTTTTGAAGAGTGCCCCCACCTCAAGAGCGTGGCTCAATTCATCTTGAGACTGCTGCAGCTCAGCCTGTGCTAATTCGACATCCTGACTCTGCTCTAGTGGAATCTGATACCGCAAAAGATACTTCGTGACCTTTTGCAGCAAAATATATTTTTCTTCCGAGGGCGCTATGTACGATTTTGTGGCGGATTCAAATCGGAAGCCCCAAACGGACATTTGACTATGGTGCCTTCCAGTCAGTAACCGTGTCGGGTCATTTACTACCAGTTTGCCGTTGCAGATAGTTACTTTGCAACTCATTTTTTGTGAGTTAGGTTCTTCAGTTTTTTCTCGTTTTCGTAAAGTTGGTGCTCAATGTCCAGCGCAATCTTCTGAATCTCGGACGCAAGTCCTCTTGCTTCGTGGTATTTTTGAATAGGTATATTTTCAATAGAAAAGTCATCGTGCTTAAGTTTTTTTAACGCAGCTTCAAGAAGCATCAACGGCGTTTCCTTCTCCTTGGAAGATTCAACGAAATCTAGCGCTTTCTTTGTAAGCATAATCAGTTTTTGCTGATGGTGGTGCGCCCATTTCTTGTCCACATCCTCCGGGGATAGAGCATTCCCCTCAGCATCAAATTGCTCATCCTGCGGAAGCAGAGAGTCCACCTCGTTTGCGATATTAATAATTTGCTTTCGGCTCTCTTTAAGAGCACACATCTTAGGTAAACCCCGCATTATCTGGTGAATCTTCGGTAGTCCCTTCAATGTTCGAAGCCGAATCATCTTGAAAGCTGCTTCCTCAATCATCCCTATGTCTTCGTCATCAACAGCATTTTCAATCTGCCACTGCTGGTTTTTCAAGCGAGTAGAACGAGCGTTGCTGTAATCAATAAATGCTTGCCACCGACCTTCCCTGTCTGACACCCCCGAAGAAATGGTACCGTACATGCCTTCACGATCAAATTGCCGAAGATAAAGATCAACGCAATCCAGAGGCAAAATGTAATCACGCTCGTATTGTTTAACTGCCTTCTTGATCTCTGGTTCTTTTGCCCTTGCGTATCGCGGATCATCTTTTAGTTGTTCTTCGAGGGAAAAACCAAGTTCCATCTTTCGCTTGATAGATAGCGCTCTATCAAAACCATAGTATTCCGACTTTCCCTCACTCTGCAGTTGGTAACGGTTCTCGATACGCTCGATCTCCAACAGACTAGGTGGCCCACCTTCATCACCTTGCCCAGGAAGTACGACAACATTTAAATATTTGTATTTCTCAACTCCGGGGTAGCGTTTCCCCAGGGATTCAAGTGCCATTTTTCGGCGATTGCCGTTAATAAGGAACCCGTCACAAGTGATTATTGCAGGCTCGTTTTGTCCAATATGCTCGATTGATTTGATAAGTATCTCAGTCATCTCCGGATGCTTCTTCTCCAAGAAACCCCTGAGAATTTCCTGAGCATCCTTATCCTTCTCATCCAAAGGGCCATTCAGTTTTTCATAATTCATCACGTCTGAAGCGATTCGCCCATTGTCCTTACGATATCGAAGAAGACTGATCGGGACAGACTCAATTGGCCGCTCATAGTTTTGCGACTTTTCATCACGAAAATTGATAACGGCATACGAGGGTTTAGGCGTTGATGTCTTCTTTTCCCGAATCGCTTGTGCGAAATCTTGAACTATTTCCCGCTGTATTTCTTGTGTGATGGGCTTTATCATAATTCTCACTCTTCGTAGACAACAGTTACGAGACTAAAGCAAATCGATCAGGTGCTCTCCGTGTAGGATAAGCCCCAAAGCAAAGGCCAACGTGGCAAATTCCCGTCCATAATTGCCATCTTCATTTTGTTGTTAATACTACTTTACCGGGAAATACGATTGCCGCATAGCAGCATGGACCCTATGAAGACTGCGTGCTTTGTTGAACTTGGAAAGGACGCACCCTAGTTCCCAATGCAACAACTCCCAAAAACAATGATGTAGCACGTTGAGGGCAGTGTAGGACCCTATAGGCTCACCAGATGAGCCACATGGAAACGCCCACCAGTACCTCCACTCAAGCCCCGCCAGGCCTTCCTCGTGGGGCTTTTTCTCGTCCACAAAAGGATTCCTCAATGACCACCGAAAAAACCTACCGCCGCATGAACAAGGCACTCCGACTAGCCTACTCAGGGGAAGCTGAGAAAGTCCTTGCCGCATTTTTCGAAGTCTTATCCACTTGCATGAAATACGGAAATGCCTTAGCTTCGGCTGGCACGGTACGGGATTAAGGAATCAAATAGAGACCGCAACCGTCGGCTATGGAGGAGTGATCGCCAGCTGCAGGTTTGGGCCGTGGCCGGTACTTGATGATTTCTTGAAGCCGCCACTCAGAAAGAATCCCGAACGCCTGCTTCCAGCAAGAGTGGATGGCGGCAATGGCCGATTATGTAGACCACTCGATTATGTGGAGTTGACCCTCCGCACACGCCCTGAATGCCTTTGCTGATGGGGAGGTCGATAAAGTGATGCTCCACATAATCCACGAGCCGCAAGCCATCCCGACTTGCAGTCAATGTGACATTCGGATGCTTCTTATCGCTGTACTACCAGCCGTCATGCTGTCCCGCAGGAATACTATGGCCGATTCTGCATGTCCTTGCCGTAGCTCAGCGTCAGAAATTATGTGCACCTCACAAAAGCTTTTCTTCTGAGAAGTCGCCTACTGCAGGGCTTTCGCGACAATTCCTGAATGCGGCTCTACATAATCGAGCGGTCTACATAATCGGCCTTATGTAGCGCTCCACATAAGGCCGATGAGCAGGCTCAATAGATAATCGTCCCAAAACCAAAGCTCGGCGAGGGCCGAGCTTTGTTCATTTCACCACAGACAGGTCCGACAGACTTTATTGTTTCCGATCAATCATCTTCACCACAAAGTCTCACGCTCTGGAGACGACGTAATTTTGTGGATCGACAAATCGGCACCATCGAATTCGGCTTCAGGCTCAAGTCGGATGCCCACTATTTTCTTGATTGCACCATAGACCAGAAAACCTCCGCCCAAGGCGATGAGTATGCCCAGACCGGTACCCAATATTTGCGACGCCAGACTGACTCCGCCCAGACCGCCCAGCAGCTTGCTGCCGAAAATACCCGCGGCTATGCCGCCCCAGGCACCGCACAGGCCATGTAGCGGCCAAACGCCAAGTACGTCGTCTATTCTCCAGCGATTCTGCGTCAACGTGAACATCCAGACAAATAGACCGCCGGCAACCCCACCGGTGATCAATGCCCCCAGCGGATGCATCAGATCGGAGCCGGCACAGACTGCCACCAGGCCGGCCAGCGGGCCGTTGTGTACGAAACCGGGATCGTTCTTGCCGGCGACCATCGCCACAAGTGTGCCGCCGACCATGGCCATGAGCGAATTCATGGCCACCAACCCGGAGATTTTATCTACTGTCTGTGCGCTCATGACATTGAAACCGAACCAGCCGACCGTCAGTATCCAGGCGCCGAGCGCCAGGAAGGGGATGCTGGAGGGCGGGTGAGCGGATATGCCACCGTCCTTGTGATAGCGGCCACGCCTGGCGCCGAGCAGCAGTACTGCGGAAAACCCGATCCAACCGCCAACTGCATGCACCACGACGGAACCGGCGAAGTCATGAAATTCCTCATCAAAAGCCGCCTTCAGCCATTCCTGTATTCCAAACGCATGATTCCAGGCGATCCCCTCGTAGAATGGATAGATAAAACCAACCAGCAGGAAGGTGGCGGTGAGTTGCGGATAAAACCGGGCGCGCTCGGCGATGCCGCCGGAAACAATGGCGGGAACCGCAGCGGCAAAAGTCAGGAGGAAGAAAAACTTGACCAGTTCAAAGCCGTTTTTTAACGCTAGGGTCTCTGCTCCGGCAAAGAAATGCACGCCATAGGCTATGCCATAGCCTATGAAGAAATAGGCCAGCGTGGATATCGAAAAGTCGGCCAGAATCTTGACCAGAGCGTTGAGCTGGTTCTTCCTGCGGACAGTACCGAGTTCAAGGAAAGCAAATCCAGCATGCATCGCCAGAATCATGATGGCGCCAAGCAAAATGAACAGGACATCGCTGGCGTTCTTGAGATTCTCCATTATGGGGCTCCATTTGCACTAATCAGGGATGCACAGCAATAACTGTTCCAAAAAACTTACCGCCTAATAATTAGTGAGTTACAAATATGCGCAGGCGGTCGATTCTGCTGCATGCACATAGATCGGGCATAAGCATCGAATTGTGCACCAATTGCGTGCGCTTACCCATTGATCTGAAGTCAAGGCATCATCTTTGTGCATCGGGTGGCGAATAGTTGCGTGGCAGCAAAATCCACATTTGGCCCCTTTGGCGCATCTTGCCTGCCTGGGAACCCGCGTCGTTGCCGGATCCCCAATAGAAATCCGCGCGCACCGGTCCGCGAATGGCGCCACCCGTGTCTTGCGCCAGCATCATCCGAATGAGCGGGCGCTCACTGTTCGGGGAGGTCGTGGCCAACCATACCGGGGCGCCCAAGATAGTGTAGCGCGCATCGACGGCAATGCTGCGCTCCGCCGTCAACGGCACGCCCAGCGCCCCCGGTGGCCCGGCGCCATCGGCTGCCAGCTCGCGAAAGAAGACATAGCTGGGGTTGGCATTGAGGAGTTCCTGGATGCGCTGCGGATGTGCCTTGGCCCATGCCTTGATGCCTTGCATCGAGGCTTGTTCGACTTTCAATTCGCCTTGGTCGATCAACCAGCGGCCGACCGAACGATAGGGATGGCCATTCTGCTCGGCATATCCCACCCGGATACGGCTGCCATCGTCGAGTTGCACTTGGCCGGATCCCTGGATTTGCATGAAAAACACGTCGAATGCGTCATCCGCCCATATCAGCACATTGTCATTGCGCCGGGCTTTTTCCCATTCGGCACGGGAGTAATACGGCACCAGCTTCCTACCTTCGATACGGCCGCGCAGCCGGCGGTGTTTCAGTTCAGGATAGAGTTCGCCCAGTTCGACATCGATCAGGTCGGCAGGCACGCCGTAGATCGGGTACGGATAGGCTTTATTATTGGTGCGGCTGCCTTTCAACAACGGCTCGTAATAACCCGTCACCAGCCCTTCGCGGCTTCCGTCGGGATTGACCAGCTGCCAAGGCTGCATCTGCGTCTCGAACCAGTCACGCAACGCACCATCGTCTCGCGTCTCGAGAGTCCGCGCGCTGTCGCAGGTTTCGCGCCAAACCGGCTTTTTCTGCAAGGCTTCACAGGAGGCCAGAAACGCACCGAAGGCCAGCGCCAGATCGTCAGGCTCGGCACCTGGCCAGCCGCTCAGCTCTTCCCAGCGCGCAGCATGCAGCGGTTTGACGGACGGTTTGGGTACTTCAGGGGGTGGACACACGGGGCAGGCGGGACAAGCGCCCGAAGCGGGAAGGCTCTCTGCCACAGGTGGGACGACGGGTTGTACGGCGCAACCGGAAAGCAACAGCGCAAGCATCGAGGTGACAAGAATACGCGGCATGATTCTGATAAAGTTCGACGTTGGAGAAACGGCTTGTGCCCGCATTTGGGCTTAGGGTGCTAGCTTACCGCATCGCGACTGACACAATGAACGATCTTGAACGTTTTCTTACCCGCGCCGAAGCGCTTCTGGCACGTATCGAGGCCTTGTTGCCAACCGCTATCGGCGCGCCCGACTGGGATGCGGGCGTGGCTTTCCGCTGGATCAAGCGCAACGGCCGCGGCCATCTGCAGGCGGTCGCCAAGCCGCATCGCATAAGGCTTGATGACCTATGCGGGATCGATGAACAGAAGCAATGCATCGAACAGAACACCCGCCAGTTTCTGGCCGGCAAAAGCGCCAACAATGTCCTGCTGACCGGTGCTCGCGGGACAGGCAAGTCTTCGCTGGTGAAGGGAATACTCAACCAGTATGCGGCCCAGGGGCTGCGCCTGATCGAAGTCGATAAGCACGACTTGGTCGACTTGGCTGAAATCATCGACCTGATCAGCGACCGTCCGGAACGCTTCATCATCTTCTGCGACGACCTTTCCTTCGAGGCCAGTGAGCCAGGCTACAAGGCCCTCAAGAGTGCGCTGGACGGCTCCATCGCCGGCATGCCGGAAAACCTGCTGCTGTACGCCACATCCAACCGTCGCCACTTGATGCCGGAATACATGGATGAAAATCTCGACACCAGACACGTCGACGGCGAAATCCATCCCGGAGAAACCGTGGAGGAAAAGATCTCTCTGTCGGAACGTTTTGGACTCTGGCTCTCGTTCTATCCCTTCGATCAGGATCACTATCTCGCCATCTGCCAACACTGGCTGCGAGTGTTCGGCCTGACGATCACCCAGGCGGAGGAAGCGCGCGGCGAAGCGTTGCAGTGGGCTCTCCTGCGTGGCTCGCGCAGCGGCCGGGTGGCGTGGCAGTTCGCCCGCGACTTCGCCCCCAAGCAACTCCCCCTGGGGAATGCGGATCGCCATGCGGGGAAAGCCATCCGCAAGAATCGCTCTTGAACAAGATCGTCGAAGTCGCCGCTGCCGTCATTCTCCACCCCGACGGGTCGTTCCTGCTGGGACGCCGCCCGGCCGGTAGCATTTATGCCGGCTACTGGGAATTTCCCGGCGGCAAGATAGAAGCGGGCGAAACGCCCCGGCAAGCCTTGGCGCGTGAACTGCACGAAGAACTCGGCATTGTCGTGGAGACGGCCTATCCGTGGATCGTCCGCGAGTTTGCGTATGAACATGCCCATGTCCGTCTGCATTTTTTCCGTGTTGTCAGCTGGTCTGGAGAACTCCGCGATTTGCAGCATGACGCGCTCGAGTGGCAGCACGCCGCGAATACCGTCGTAAACCCCATGCTGCCTGCCAACGCCCCGGTGCTGGCCGCGCTGACCCTGCCGGATTTCTATGCCATCAGCCAGGCAGCCGAGATCGGCGTCGATGCCCAGCTTGCCGTCCTTGCCAAGAAGCTGGAACAAGGACTGCGCCTGGTGCAATTGCGCGAACTTGCGTTGCCTGCGGAGCGCAGATCTTTTTTCGTCTCTGCCGCGGTGAAGCTCTGCCATCGGTTCGCGGCCCGCGTGCTGATCAACAGTGAAGCGGATCTGGCGATCGAGTCTGCTGCCGACGGGATACATCTGAACGCGGTACAGTTGATGTCATTGGAATCGCGGCCGAACTTCCCCTTGGTTGCCGCCTCCACGCATAACGCCGCGGAACTGGCGCAAGCGGTACGCCTCGGCCTGGATTTCGTGGTGCTCGGTCCGCTCCGGGAAACCGCGAGCCATCCCGGACGACCGGGCCTCGGCTGGCAGGACTGGGGGAAATTGATTGCCGGAACTTCTCTACCCGTGTATGCCTTGGGCGGACTGACACGCGCGGACATGCATACCGCCTGGCAAGCAGGCGCCCACGGGATTGCCGCGATCCGTGCGGCTTGGGACTAAACACCTAGGACTGCGTGTCTCCCTGCGACGCGTTCCGGGATGCGGTACTCCTCTGCGGCCCAGGCGCCAAAATCGACCAATTTGCAGCGTTCCGAACAGAAAGGGCGGTAGCGATTCTGCGCGACCCAGTCGACCAGCTTGCCGCAAGTCGGGCAATTGACTGTGTGCACAGGCACGCCTAGAGAACTCATAGGTTGCAGAAGGTCAGTTCGAAGGAAACATCGACTTCCGCCTGCCGCGGGCGCAAGTCACCATCGGGGGCAGTGAAGCGTATGTTCAGCGCGTATTTGTTGGCACTGATTTCCGGGATGTAGGGATCGCTGCGGGACACCCGCAAGCGCAACATTTGGGAAGTACGCCCGGCCAGCATCAACTGGTAAGAACCGTGTGCGGCCACTTGCAATTCCGGCCGGCCGGAAGCACGCAGCAGGCGCAGCACGATGCTCAAACCGGAACGTATCGGCAGTATCGGTTCCAGCCAACCCTCCAAGCTGCTCCGACGCTCCTCAGGGTTGCGATGCAGCCAGTAATGGTAGGCGGGCAAGTCGAACTCGCAGACGCCGCCGGGGATTGCGGCGCGGTTCTTGATCGACATCAGCCAATCGTTCTCGCGCAGGTATTGGCCGATTTTTCCCGGCATGGCAAGTAGTTGGACACTGGCCTGCTCTATCTCGTAGAGCGCTCCAGCCAGCGCATCTTCGGAAATATCGGGATTATTGCGAAATGACAGCAGGGTCTGTCGTTGACGTTCGAGTTCCTGGATCAGGTCGAACTTGAGGTCAGCACGGCTGGCAACTTCAAGAATCTCAAACATCATCATCAAGGCGACATGGTGATCTTCTTGCGCATCAGCGGCGACGAAGTACTGCGCCTTGTCGTATAAATCCTCAAGACGCAACAGCGTGCGAATGCGCTCATTGAGGGGGTATTCGTAAATAATCACGCGGCAGCCATTTGGGTAACGTCCTGAGATTCTGACCGATTCGTGGGTAAATCTCAACCAGCCAGCGGGTTTTTTGCCGCCAGCGTCAAATATTTCTGGTGCAAAGCCTCGATCTGGAGGCGCAGTTTGTCCATGTCGGAGTCATTATCGACGGTATCGTCGGCCACCGTCAAACGTTCTTCGCGCGAGGCCTGCGCGGCCATGATCCGTCGCACTTCCTCGCTGGTCATGCCATTCCGGGCCATGACTCGGCTTACCTGCGTATTTTCTGCGCAGTCGACCACGAGGACGCGCGCCACACGGTTCCGATAACCGCCGGATTCGACCAGCAGGGGGACCACCAGTACCACATAGGGTGCGCCACTAGTCAACCCGGTTTTGCATCGGCGACGGCTTTCCGCGATGATCATCGGATGCAGGATGGCTTCCAGGCGGCCCTTCGCAGCGGCATCGGAAAACACCAACCGGCGCATCGCGACCCGGTCCAACGCACCGTCTGCGGCGATGGCCTTCGCGCCGAAGACGTTCCGGATAGCGTCCATGGCGGCACCCCCTGGAGCCGTCAAGTCATGGGCGATGACGTCCACATCGACTACCGCCGCACCAAGTTCGGCAAACATGGCCGCCGCAGCGCTCTTGCCGCTGCCGATGCCGCCAGTCAGACCGATGATAAATGCCGCTTCAGACATGCTGGAAGGTTCTCTCAAGCAAGCAGAGCGATGTGTTGATTCATTGAAAATACGTCCTAGCGTTCCGCGGCACAATCGCCGAACTTGATGTCAACTTGCCCGCTCAACAATTCGGGCAAGTGTTTCGACAACATTTCCGCCGTACCGCGTACTTCCAATCGAGTCTTGTCGCGGGGATTCTCGCGTACCTGCATTCTTGCCGACTTCACGCCCCGCTTTCCCAGTTCTTGCAAATACTCGTTGGCAAGCTGTTCGGCGTCGAAAAATCCTAGCGTTATGGCATGTTTATCGACGCCTTCCTCCAGAATCACGGAAGCATTGACCACCCCCAGTTTGTTCAATTCGGCCAGTTTTTTCTCCGCAGCGAGCCGGTATGGCAGGGGGGGTACATAGACCCAATAGGCTTTCGATGGGGAAGCGTTCGCCGGAATTGCAAACCGCAGACCCGGCAGCTCAAGCTGAACAAGCAGGCGTTGCACCACATTCGGCGCCAGCCCGGTGACCAAACGGCAGAATTCGGCTGGCGAGTTTGCTGCGACAGGCGTTGGATCGATGACTGTCGCCTGTAGTCGCTCCGGCACGATCTGACCGCCGAGTCGCTGCGGCTCGCGGCCTTCGTCGACTGTCCCCAAGAACCCTTGCGCCCAGACGAAAAATAGCAGATTCGCCAGAATCAGCAGCAGGAGCAACATGCGCAGCACGAAGCTATCCTTTGTCTTTGGCGCGACTAAGACTAACCGAAGTCCTGCTGGAGGTCGCGTGATCAGCCAAGCTTGGGCAGATGGTCGAGCGAAGCCTTGATCTCCGCCTCAGGATAGTCATAGTCCTCCAGTTTGCCTGCCAGGTATTTGTCATAAGATGCCATGTCGAAGTGGCCGTGGCCAGACAGATTGAAGAACAATGTCTTTGGCTCGCCGGTCTTCTTGCAGTTGAGCGCTTCATCGATGACCGCCCGAATGGCGTGATTGGACTCGGGCGCCGGGATGATGCCCTCGGCGCGGGCGAACTGCACGCCGGCCGCAAAGGTGGCGACCTGCGGCACAGCCAGGGCTTCGATCAAGCCTTCCTTGAGCAGCTGCGAAACAAGCGGCGAGTCGCCGTGATAACGCAGGCCGCCAGCGTGAATCGAAGGCGGCATGAAATCATGCCCAAGGGTATACATCAGCATGAGCGGCGTGTAGCCGGACTCGTCCCCAAAGTCGTAGGCATAGTGCCCTTTGGTCAGGGTCGGGCAGGAACTTGGCTCTACCGCCACCAGCCGCACTTTCTTGCCCGCGGCCTTGTCGGCAAAAAACGGGAAGGCTACGCCGGCGAAGTTTGAGCCGCCGCCACAGGGAGCGAAAATCATATCCGGATAAACCCCGATCTTCTCGAACTGCTTCTTCGCTTCCAAGCCGATCACCGTCTGATGCAACAACACGTGGTTTAGCACCGAGCCGAGACCGTATTTCGTGTCCGCACGACCCGCCGCCTCCTCCACCGCCTCGGATATGGCCAGACCCAGTGAACCGGGGTTACCCGGGTCCTTGGCCAGCGCGTTGCGGCCAGCCTGCGTCAGGTTGGTCGGGCTGGCAAGCACCTCGGCGCCCCAAGTCTGCATCATCGAGCGACGGAACGGTTTCTGATCGTAGCTTACCTTGACCATATAGATACGCACTTCGATCTCGAACATCTGCGCCGCAAATGCCAGCGAAGAGCCCCACTGGCCAGCGCCGGTCTCGGTGGTCATGCGCTTGATGCCGGCCTGCTTGTTGAGATAGGCTTGCGCCACCGCGGAGTTCGGCTTGTGGGAACCGGCCGGCGATACGCTCTCGTTCTTATAGTAGATCCTGGCGGGCGTTCCCAGCATCTTCTCCAGTCGCTCTGCCCGGCAAAGCGGCGAGGGTCGCCACAAACTGTAAATTTCGCGGACAGGTTCCGGGATGGGGATCCAGCGTTCCGCCGACATCTCCTGTTCAAGAATCGGCATGGAAAAAATTTGCAGCATCTGTTCCGGGGAGACCGGCTTGCCGTCAGGTCCCAGCGGCGGTGCCGGCGGATTCGGCATGTCTGCCACGACGTTGTACCAATGAGTCGGGATTTCCGATTCGTCAAGCATCACCTTATGTGCGGCCATTTCTATACTCCCTCCCGAGGTGCTTCGATTGAAAGATTTTAGCCATGCCCAAGCGCCGTCTGCATGGCAAAGCATGACAGGCCTTCGAGGACCAGATTGTCGACACGTCGTAGCGGCATGTTCAGCAGCGGTTCCAGGAGACCGGCAGCACCGCCTGAAAGCAAGCATATCGCATCTGGATTGGGGGCAAGCTGCTCGAACATGCGGGTAATCGCACCAGCCGTGGCTAACAACGCGCCGCTTACGATAGCATCCGCAGTGTTGCGTGGCAAGCGGCTGAAACGGCCTGTCGCAAGCGGCAACCGGGCTGTATCCCGGGCCAGAGCAACCTGCATCAGATTGACGCCCGGAAGAATCAGGCCGCCTTGAAAAACCCCTTCCGCATCGAGAAGGTCAACCGTGGTTGCCGTGCCCGCATTGACTGACAGGCAGGCGCCGTGATGCAGATGGCGTGCGCCGATCAGTGCCATCCAGCGGTCCGCCCCGAGCTGAGCCGGGTTGTCGTAGCCGTTCTTCACGCCACATTGCGCGGCGCAACTCTCTGCCCAAACAAGCTCCAGGCCCAGCTTGATGGCGGCCATTTCGATCGCCGCACCTGTCGTTTCGCTGGCCACATTGCAAGCAAAGGCGCGCGTCGGACACGGCTGGCCGGCAAGCAACCGGGGAAGCTGGTCGATCTCGTTCAATGCCGTCATGCCTTGCGCCAACCATCGCCGGCCATCATGCAGACCCCATTTGAGGCGGGTATTGCCGCAGTCGATGCAGAGCAGCATCAGGCTTTCCTCAACGACACTTCGCCGCTGATGATACGCTGCATGCCGGCCGGCGTTTCCAGGAGCAGGGCGCCATCGCTATCGACGCCGCGACAACAGCCTTCCAGCGGCGAAGCAAACTCCGAGACCAACCGCACCACTTGCCCAGCGTAGGCATGGCGTTCCAGCCAAGCGTTGCGCAAACCAGCGAAGCCGTGCTCGGCAAAGCATTGCATTGCGTCATGCAGCGCCATCAGCAGTTGTGCCAACACTATGCCCGACGCCGGCAAAGTGGTCATTGCATCCGCCAGTGCCGCCGCGTTCTGTCGGATCTCCGGCGGCAATTCGTCCGTCAAGCGCAGATTCAGGCCCACACCGATCACCGCCGCAGAGGTCCGGCTACCAGGCACCAACTCGATCAGTACGCCGGCTAGCTTGCCTCCGCGCAACAACACATCGTTGGGCCATTTCAAGGCGATCCCGGCAACGCCCAGTCCCTCCAGCGCCCGTGCCAACGCGACGCCTGCCGCCAGCGAGAGACCGGCCAGCGATCTCTCCGGCGGAAAGCGCCAGAGCAGCGAAAAGGTCAGGCTGGCGCCAGTCGCTGACAGCCAGCGATGGCCACGCCGACCACGCCCAGCAGTCTGATGTTCGGCGACGATAACGCTGCCGGCCGGCGCCCCACTTTCGGCGAAGGCCATCAAGCGGGTATTGGTGGAGTCACATTCGCCCAGAATGTGCACGTCGAAACGTTTCGACAGATCGCCCAGTGCCGTCGCGATTGCGGCAAGATCAAGCGGTTCCGGTAGTGGAGTTTTGGGATTCAAACGAGGCAGCGCAGGAAAAGCGACAAGCCGCATTATCCCCGATCTTTGCCGCCCGGTGGCTTCTCCCCCAAGCCGAGTTCCTGAATCTTGCGGGTAATCGTGTTGCGGCCGATGCCGAGCAATTGTGCCGCTTCGATCCGGCGTCCTCCCGAAGCAGCCAAGGCACGCTGGATCAGGGTACGCTCAAAATCGCGGGCCAGCCGCTCGAAAACTTCGCCGGGAGCGACCACGATGACCCGATCCGCTTCCGTGGCCAAGCCATTGAGCCAGTCTAGCGGCGCTTCGCGCTGCGGTTGCTCGCGCAATTCGACCGGCAAGTCGGCAATCTCGATGATCTGTCCGGGCGCCATCACCGTCAGCCAATGACATAAATTCTCGATCTGCCGCACATTGCCAGGAAACTCCAGGCCGGATAAATACTTGAGAGTTGCCGCGGACAAGCGTTTCGGTTCGACAGCCAGTTCCTGCGCGCTCTTCTGCAAAAAATGTTGCGCCAGCAAGGGAATGTCCTCGCGGCGTTCCTTCAACGTCGGCAATCTCAGGCGAATGACATTCAGGCGATGAAACAAGTCTTCGCGAAACAAACCCTGTTTGACGCGCTCTTCGAGGTTCTGGTGGGTGGCAGCTATCACGCGTACATTGGCCTTTACCGGCTGCTGCCCGCCTACGCGGTAGAAATGTCCGTCCGACAACACCCGCAACAACCGGGTCTGCAATTCCGCTGGCATATCACCGATTTCGTCCAGGAACAACGTACCGCCCTCAGCTTGCTCAAAACGTCCGCGACGTTGAGTTTGCGCGCCGGTAAAGGCGCCACGCTCGTGGCCGAACAACTCGGACTCGAGCAGGTCCTTGGGAATCGCTGCCGTATTGATGGCGATAAAGGGTTTGTCGCTGCGCGGGGAATGACGGTGCAGGGCACGTGCCACCAGTTCCTTGCCGCTCCCCGATTCGCCATTGATAAGCACCGTGGCATGCGATTGCGAAAGACGCCCGATGGCGCGAAATACCTCCTGCATGGAAGCCGCCTTGCCGAGAATTTCGGGAGCAAGGCTGGTCGAGTCGGACGACTTGTCCTGATGCAATGCTTGCTCTGCGGGGTAATGCGCAATCGCCCGTTGCACCAGCGCCATCGCCTGATCGACATCGAAAGGCTTGGGCAGATATTCAAAAGCCCCGCCTTGAAAGGCCGATACCGCAGAATCGAGGTCCGAATACGCTGTCATGATAATGACCGGCAGGTTGGGATAGTGCGCTTTGACATAGCGCAGCAAATCCAGACCGGACTGGCCGGGCATGCGGATATCGGAAACCAGCACCTGCGGCACCTCACCGAGATCCAGCGCAGCCTGCGCTTCGACGGCAGAACCAAAACTCCTGAAGGGAATCTCTTCGCGTGCCAGCGCCTTCTCGAAAACCCAGCGAATCGAGCGATCGTCGTCGATAATCCAGACGGACTTCATGTCGGTTCTCCTTGGTGCTTCTCACTGCGCTGCAACGGCAGCATCAGACTAAAACAGGTATGTCCTGGGCGACTGTCCACCTCAATGGTGCCATGATGCTGACGGATAAAACTCTGCGCCAACGTCAGTCCGAGACCGCTGCCACCTTCGCGCCCCGAGACCAGCGGATAAAAAATCTTTTCCCGAATGGCCTCCGGGATACCCGGGCCGTTGTCTATCACTTGGATTTCTACCGCCAGCCGATAACGTCGCTTGGCCAAAGTCACCTGGCGCAACGCGCGGGTACGAAAGATGATCTCTCCGCTTTCTGCCATGGCCTGCGCTGCATTGCGGACAATGTTGAGAATCGCCTGAATCAGTTGCTCGCGATCGCCAGTCAGATCCGGCAAAGAGGTGTCATAGTCCCTGCGTACCTGCACCCCGGTGAACTCGGCCTGGATCAGGCGCCGCACATGTTCGAGGATTTCATGCACATTCACCTGTGCCGGCTGCATCATCCGGTGTGAGGAAAGCAAGCGCTGCATCAGATCCTGGAGGCGATCCGATTCGCTGATGATGACTTGGGTATATTCCTTGAGTTGCGGCGCATTTTCCAGCGCCCTCAATTCGTGTTCGAGCAGTTGCGCCGAACCACGGATGCCTCCCAGCGGATTCTTGATCTCGTGCGCCAGATTGCGAATCAGTTCGCGGCTGACTTGCTGTTGTTCCAGCAAGCGCTCTTCGCGTTCCACTTTCATGAACTGATCGATCGGACGGAACTCCAGCAATAGACTGGCCCCATCCGTCTCGACCGCAGTGACCGTGCAGTCGAGATGAAGAATCTCGCTGGGGGGCTGACCGACTGCAATGTTGTACCCGGTATAGCTCCAGCGATTTTGCAGCGCGTTCTGCAAAGCATCCGCCAGCTCGCACGAGTTTCCCAGCAATTGGGCGATGGGCCGGCCGATAAGCTGGCGCTGGCTGATTTTGAAAAGATTCTCGGCAGCCGGATTGACATGGCGTACCCGCAGTTGCGCATCAAGCAGGACTACCGCCGTGGACAGCAGTTCCAGCCCAGCGAAGGGCGTATGTCTCTGGGAACGATCCACCGGCATGTTCATACCCATATTTCAGCAAGAAGCAAGCCACCCTTGCCGTTCAGCAAGAGGGAATCACCCGGTACCTGGATTCGGACCCGTCCGCAAGGAAGGCATTATTTGAGATTGGCAAGCTCATGTCTGAGCGCCTCGACATTGCGCTCATGCAGGGTGACGCTATCCTTGAGTCCTTGCACGCGATCAAGATATTTCTGATAGTTATTTTCGTCAGCCAGGCGGCTTGCCTCGCCTTCGGCCAGTGCTTTTCTGGCTTTCTCCAGACTCTGCTGCTCAGTGGCATACTCCTGCCCGAGAATCTTGCGCCGATCGCCATCCCGACCGCGCTGGGTTTCGCCATCGACGCGAGGAAAATCTCCTGGGGTCGTGTTGCGAGAGGCAGGCCTGGGTGCCGTAAAAGTCGAGATAGGCTGGTCGCTCGACAGCACGCTGCATTTCTTGGCGTTGCTTTTCTGATTGGTATAAAGAACGACGCCTGATGTATCGGTGCATTTGTAAAGCGTATCGGCTTGAACGGCCGCACTACTCAACGCAAGCACGGGTAGCACCAAAAAGATGCGCGGGTTCATGGAGTCGAGCCTCGAAACATTATTGCCCCTTAGTGTATGCGAAAGCCTTGCGAAAAAAAAGACGGTCTCGGACCGTCTTTTTTACCCGAAAGCCTAAGCCAAGCTTAGATACTGTAATACATCTCGTACTCGAGCGGATGGGTGGTCATACGGAAGCGGGTCACTTCCTCCATCTTCAGTTCGATAAAGGCATCGATCATTTCATTCGAGAACACACCGCCACGCGTCAGGAACTCCCTATCCTTGTCGAGGTAGTCGAGCGCCTGATCCAGGCTGGAGCATACGGTCGGAATCTTCGCGTCTTCTTCCGGCGGCAGATCATAAAGATTCTTGTCGGCGGGCTCGCCAGGGTGAATCTTGTTTTGAATGCCGTCGATACCCGCCATCATCATCGCGGTGAAAGCCAAGTAGGGGTTGGCGGTGGGATCGGGAAAACGGACTTCGATACGGCGAGCCTTGTCAGACTGCACATAGGGAATACGAATCGAGGCGGAACGGTTGCGTGCCGAATACGCCAGTTTGACAGGCGCTTCGAAACCGGGAACCAAGCGTTTATAGGAGTTGGTCCCCGGATTGGTGATGGCGTTGAGAGCGCGGGCGTGCTTGATAATGCCGCCGATATAGTACAAGGCAAAATCAGACAGTCCGGCGTAACCGTTACCGGCAAACAGGTTCTTGCCGTCCTTCCAGATCGATTGGTGAACATGCATGCCTGAGCCGTTGTCACCGACGATGGGTTTTGGCATGAAAGTCGCAGTCTTGCCGTAATTGTGCGCGACGTTATGCACGACATACTTGAGAACCTGAGTCAGGTCGGCGCGACGCACCAGCGGACCGAACTTGGTACCGATTTCGCACTGACCTGCCGTGGCGACTTCGTGGTGATGCACTTCGACTTCCACACCGCAAGCCTCCATTGCCAGACACATGGCTGCACGGATGTCGTTCAGACTATCCACCGGCGGGACAGGGAAATATCCCCCCTTGACGGTGGGACGATGGCCGGTATTGCCGCCCTCGAACTTGTCGCCGGACGCCCAGGCAGCTTCTTCCGAAATGACCTTGCAGGACGAGCCTGACATATCGATTTTCCACTCGACGGAATCGAAAATGAAAAATTCGGGCTCCGGACCGAAGAAACATTCGTCGCCGATACCGCTGGACTTCAAGTAAGCCTCGGCGCGTTTGGCGATAGAACGCGGATCGCGGTCATAACCCTTGCCGTCGGACGGTTCAACCACATCGCAGGACAGTACCAGGGTAGTTTCATCCATGAAAGGATCAATGTAGGCCGTGGCCGGATCCGGCATCAACAGCATGTCGGAAGCTTGAATACCTTTCCAGCCGGCGATCGAAGAACCGTCGAAAGCGTGACCGTCTTCGAACTTGTCCATGCCGAAGACCTTGACCGGAACACCGACATGCTGTTCCTTGCCGCGCGTGTCGGTGAAACGAAAATCGACAAACTTTACTTCCTTATCCTTGATGAGTTTCAGTACTTCTTGCGGCGACATGGCTGAGTCTCCTAGCGGGTTAATACGAAAGAGTCCAGTATAAAAATTTTACTGGGTGTCATACGGTGGCACATAGCAAATTTTGCGCCAAGGGTGGAAGAAAAGTATGTGATTGTGCCATAAGAAGATCGCCGAAGCTGCTGAAAAACGTACGCACTCTGCTGGTGCGACTTACCGCAATTTCGCACTACTTTGGTGCAATGCGACAATTCAGGCTGACCGCACTGAAATACGGATCGCCCGCCAGATGCTCAGCCAGGTTTCGTTCAATACGCTGAACCTGAGCCCGATCAAAACAGATTTCCTGAGGCAGAAATATCTCGGCTTCGACACGATTGCCCAGATAATGCAATAGGGTTTTTTCAACCTGCGACACCTCCAAACCCAGCAAGGCCCCCAAGTGATTCAACAGAATCTTGCGTTCGGGCAAATTGATATTGGCCACCTTAAGATCGTGATCCGTATCCTCTTCCGAATCGATATGCACCAGTACATCGAGTACTTCGGGATGTTGCTGCAGCACGCGTTTTCTGGCTTTCTCGGCAATCTGGTGGCCTTCCGAAACGCTGATCCTGGCATCGACCTGGATGTGTGCATCAGCCAGTACCTGGTGAGCCATCCGTCGGGTACGCAACTCGTGCATCCCGATCACACCCGGGGTATCCCTGAGCGTGTTGCGAATACGTTCAATCTCATCATCGGTAAGCGCGGTATCCACCAGTTCCTGGATAGCCTCATAGGAAAATTTGAGGCCCATACGCAGGATCAGGAAGCCCACGATGATCGCGGCCACGGGATCGAGAAAACGATAACCGAGCAGACTGCCGCCCAGACCCACCGCCACCACCAAAGATGAAGCCGCATCGGAGCGGGCGTGCCAAGCATTCGCCACCAGCATCGGCGAGCGAAGTTTCTCCGCCACCGCCAGCATGTAGCGAAACAAACTTTCCTTCGCCACCAGTGCGGCCAGCGCGACCCACAGCGCGATCGGCGCAATCGGAGGAACATCGCCGAGATGTTGCAGGCGAACTCCCGCAGACCAAAGGATCGCAGCCCCCGTGACGGCCAGCAACAGACCTAGCACCAGCGAGGCGGCGGTTTCTATGCGGTGATGCCCATAGGGATGCCTCTCATCAGCCGGTCCACGGCTATGATAGTTGGCAAGCAGAACCATCAGATCCGCCACCAAGTCGGATAGCGAGTGGAAGCCATCCGCAACTAGGCTTTGCGCATGCGCAACCCAACCGAAACCAATCTGTGCAAGAGTCAACCCGATATTGACAACGACACTGACCCAAGTAACCTTCTGCGATTCCCGATAGCGAGCGGTGGCGGATTTTCCCGGCGACAACAGGGGTTCTTCTGGAAACATGGAAACCGCTCGATCTTCAGCCTATACTTTGGGCTTGTTATTTTACTGCTTCAAGTTACAAGCATGGGTCGAATTTCCGAAATTCTGCAGATTGCAACGCAACGCAGCCGCGCCCAGGCTCTCGCTTTCGAGGGCGCATTGACACCGCAAGAAGCCTGGGAAGTATTGCAACATGCGCCAGGCGCCAGGTTGATCGATATCCGTAGCCGCGCCGAACTCGACTGGGTTGGCCGCATCCCGAACGCCATCGAGATCGAGTGGCAAAACTATCCGGGCAAACAACTCAACCCGTACTTCGTCGTCGAACTGAAACGCGCTGTCGACCCCGAGTCCTTGCTCTTGTTCATCTGTCGCAGCGGAGTCCGCTCTTTTGCCGCCGCCACCGCCGCCGCCGCCGCCGGCTTCCCCAACTGTTTCAACGTGCTGGAAGGCTTCGAAGGCGACAAGGACGCCAACGGCCGACGCGGCACCATCGGTGGCTGGCGGCTGGCCGGCCTGCCCTGGTCGCAAAGCTGAATATCAGTACAATAGCGATCCGAACGACCACCACTTGATTAGTCACTCGTCATGCAAGCCGCCCCAATTCACTTCGATCATTACAATCATCTGGCAGATCAGGATGCGCAACAGCGTATCCTCGCCGCCCGAGCCAAGCTCGGCAAGCGCGCAGTGCTGCTCTGCCATCACTACCAACGCGCCGATGTGTATCGCCACGCCGACATCACTGGCGATTCGCTCAAGCTGTCGCGCCTAGCCGCGGAGTCAGACGCCGAGTTCATTGTTTTTTGCGGCGTGCATTTCATGGCCGAGGTTGCCGACATCCTGTCCCGTCCCGAGCAGATATCCATCCTGCCCGATCTGGCCGCCGGCTGCTCGATGGCAGACATGGCCAGCCTCGCCAAGGTCGAGCGCTGCTGGCGCGAGATCGGCACGGTATTGAACGCTGATGAGCACTTTACGCCGGTCACCTACATCAATTCCACGGCCGACCTGAAGGCCTTTTGTGGCAAGCATGGCGGCATCGTGTGCACTTCCAGCAACGCATCCAAGATTCTTGAATGGTCGTTTGCCCAGCGCAACAAGATATTGTTTTTCCCCGACCAGCATCTTGGCCGCTGGAGCGGGTACAAAATGGGCATTCCGCTTGACGAGATGCTGGTATGGGATCCCGATCTGGAGATGGGCGGACTGACGCCGGCTCAGATCGACAAAGCCCGGATATTGCTGTGGAAGGGTCATTGCGCCGTGCATCAGATGTTCCAGCCGGCGCATATTTTGCGGTTCAGGAACAACTATCCGGATGGTCTGGTGATCTCCCATCCCGAATGCGGTTTCGAAGTCTGCAAACAGTCCGACTATATCGGCTCGACCGAAACCATCCTGAGCACCGTCAAGCAAGCGCCTCCAGGCACCCGCTGGCTGGTCGGAACCGAACTCAATCTGGTCGAGCGGCTGGCTGAAGAAGTCAAGGCGGACAACAAGATCGTCCAGTTCATGTCGCCAACCGTCTGCATGTGCTCGACCATGCAACGGATTGACCCGCAACATCTTGCCTGGACCCTGGAGAACCTGGCAGAAGGCAATGTCGTGAATCGCATCGCGGTGCCGCCTCACGAGGCAGCCTTGGCGAAAGTCGCTCTCGGACGCATGCTCGAAGTCTCCTGATGAATGTAAATACACTGCATGTCGCGACCTATAACATCCACAAGGGATTTTCACAGTTTAACCGGCGCATGATGGTGCATGAACTGCGCGATAGACTGCGGCAGTTGGCACCGGACATCGTCTTTCTGCAAGAGGTGCAGGGCCTCCATCTCGGGCACGGCGAACGCCATAGCGACTGGCCAGAGGGGGCTCAGCATGAGTTTCTTGCCGAAGAGGTCTGGGAAAATACGGCCTATGGCCGCAACGTCATCTACGATCACGGACATCACGGCAATGCCATCCTGTCGCGTTTCCCGATCCTGACGGTGCACAACCAGGATGTCACACGACTCCGCTTTGAACGCCGCGGTCTGCTCCATTGCGCAATCGGAGTAGGCAATTGGAAACACCCCCTGCATTGCGTCTGCGTGCATCTGTCCCTGTTCGGCCGCTCCCGCCGCAAGCAGATGGAAGCGTTGGCCGAGCGTCTGGAAGAATGGGTACCGCACAATTCGCCGCTGATCATTGCCGGCGATTTCAACGATTGGCGCAATCGTGCCGATAAGCTGCTGACTGAGCGTCTCGACCTGACCGAGGTATTTGGCGGCTGCCTGGGACGACCACCGAAGAGTTTCCCCAGCACCATGCCCTTATTCCGCCTCGATCGAATCTATGTGCGCGGTTTCAGCATCGACCGCACCGCAGTGCACTGCGGCGAGCCGTGGTCGCGCATTTCCGATCACGCCGCACTCTCAGCGCATCTCGTGACGAAATGAGAATGGATTTTCTGCCTGGCAATCGCATCGACTTGCTGACCAACGGCAACGAATATTTTCCCGCCTTGCTGGCGGCGATCGATGCTGCCGCGATCGAAGTCCACATCGAAACTTACATCTTTGAGAACGATGCCACGGGTCGCCGGGTTGTCGACGCATTGATGAAGGCGGCTCAACGCGGAGTCGCTGTGCGCGTGCTGGTGGACGGCTTTGGTGCGCATGGTTTCATGTCGGCGATCGGTACCACGCTGATCGCCGCAGGCGTCGAAGTACTGATCTACGGGCCGGATATTTCGCCATACACCTTCCGCCGCCATCGCTTGCGCCGGCTACACCGCAAGCTGGCGGCGATCGATGCGCGCATCGCTTTTGTCGGTGGCATCAATATCATTGACGACATGAATGTCGAGAATAAACCGACGCAAATACCGCCTCGCTATGACTATGCAGTGCGCATTGAGGGGCCGCTCCTGGCGCCGATTCACGCTTCGATGCGCCATCTCTGGAAACTGGTGGGCTGGACCAGCTTCCGCCGACGCTACCGGCCGCCGAATTTTCATGCCAGCGCAATGAATGTCTGCGGCGAGGTCACTGCGGCCTTTCTGGTCCGCGACAACCTGCGCCACCGCCGCGATGTCGAGGATGCCTATCTGCAAGCCATAACCACCGCACAAGACGAGATATTATTGGCCAGCGCCTATTTCCTGCCCGGTCGGCGCTTTCGCCAGGCATTGATGACTGCGGCCAAAAGCGGGGTCAAGGTCACGGTACTGCTCCAGGGGCGGGTCGAATATACGCTGCTGCATTACGCGGCTCAGTCCTTGTATGGTCTCTTGCTGGGGGCGGGAGTGCGCATCTTCGAATATCACCGGAGTTTTTTGCACGCCAAGGTGGCCGTGATCGACGGGCGATGGGCCACCGTCGGTTCAAGCAACATAGACCCTTTCAGCTTGCTGCTGGCGCGTGAAGCAAACGTGGTGGTGCGCAATTACGGATTTTCCGGTGAGCTCCGTAACAGCCTGCAAGCGGCGATGGACGAGGGAGCGCAGGAGGTGCGCAGCGAAGACTGGCAGAAGAAACCGTGGCTGGCCAGAGTGGCAAGCTGGCTGGCGTTCATGCTGGTCAGGCTGATGATCGGACTTTCCGGGTCTGCCCAGAAGGAAGCGCCTTTGTAGCAGGGGATAAACTACAGACCGGTTAGCGGAACGACTCCGATATGCGACCTGCCTTGTACTAGGGCGTGTTCTCAATTAATCGACGTGTGCGAACGAGACAGATGGCCCCCAGTGCAAGGCACGAGCGACGCCGTTGGGTTATTCCCAATCAGGAGCGAGCAACGCCGCAATGGGGGCCATCTGCCTCGTTCCCTTCGGGTTGCTGTCAAATGCGGCGTCCGCTTTGTTGCTCGTCTCGTCAAGGGGGATGGCCATTGACTTCGA